>JGI25922J50271_10000163_pt1 | contig 19513 bp, 19 predicted proteins | sample LauGreSu1BDMLBDD_2_FD_50271 | JGI IMG/M metagenome (IMG submission 50271) | reverse complement strand
CTTTCATTGCGGCTCACCACAGAAAAAGGCATGTCGAGCCATTTTAAAATATTCTCAACTTCCTTTACTTCAAGCTCCAACATCATGCCTCGTTTAACGCGCGAGGGAAGTGACACAGAGCCAAACCTGGTTCGAATAAGACGACTTACTGGTAGATTGAAATGTTCGAATAAACGTCTAACTTCTCGATTTCTACCTTCCATAAGGATGACTTGGTACCATCGATTAGCACCCTCCCCACCTTGATAACGAATTTCATCGAACTTTGCTAGGCCGTCTTCTAACTTAACTCCGGATTTTAATTTTGACATTTGCTCTTCAGTTAATTCACCGAAGATACGAACGGCATATTCGCGTTCAATTTCAAATTTAGGGTGCATAAGTCGATTAGCAAGATCGCCTGAGGTTGTAAACATAAGCAGTCCCGAAGTATTGATATCAAGACGCCCTATGGAAATCCATTTTTCGTTTTTAATTCTAGGTAGCTTTGAAAATACTGTAGTTCTTTTTTGCGGATCACTGACTGAAACAATTTCACCTTCAGGTTTGTGATAAATAAGAATTTTAGGAAATTTTAAATCAAAGAAAAGATGAATTGTTTTTCCATCAATCTTGATCACATCGTGCTCATGAATTAATTGACCTAATGTTGCTGGGCTATCATTCACATGTACACGACCCGCTTCAATATATTTTTCCATTTCTCGCCTGGAGCCAATCCCAGATTGAGCAAGGAGTTTATGTAAGCGCTGTGTTTTAGATGGGCTAGTGGTCTTTCTTTCTTTAGCTGTGTCTTGATCTTGTGAACGCATAAAGTGATTTAAGTCATCAATGACTTAAAATTAGACATTCAAAGGAATTTCATTTTGGAGGAAGCTTTCAATATCAGGAAGCTCAGATAAAGATCTTAAATTAAAGTCATTTAAAAAATGTTTTGTTGTTGCATATAACGAAGGTCTGCCCGGAACCTCTTTTTGACCAATTACATCAATCCAATCTCTTTCTTGAAGCTGTCTAATAGCATTGGGATTAAGTGCAACACCTCTAATTTCTTCTATCTCGCCTCGTGTCACTGGCTGCCTATAAGCTACAATCGCTAGCACTTCCATAACGGCGCGGCTATATTTAGCTACTTTTTCTGGACTTAATCTCATTAAGTAACTCGAGTATTCATCTCTTGCTTTAAAGCGATAGCCCGAAGCTACAAGAACCAATTCCATAGTGCGATCTTGCCATTCTGTTTTGAGCTCATCTAGTAACATTCTTAATGTAGATCGCTCAATTTTTTCTGAAAATAGCTTTTGCAAATCATCTAAAGATAAAGGATTGGCACTTGTTAGCAATGCTACCTCTAGTATTTGTTTAATTTTTGATATGTTATTTAAGTCTGTCATAGCTTAGTTGATCTGTAATTTAATATAAATAGGGGAAAAGCTTTCTTGCTGGGTAATTTTTATAAGTCGCTCTCTTGCTAATTCTAATATAGCTAAGAAACATACTACTAATTTTTGAACTCTATCTTCAGCCACATTAAATAATGACGAAAACTCTACAAATTCTTCTTGTTGAAGTTTTCTTAAAATCATTGTCATGTGCTCTCTCACCGAGAGTTCATTTCGAGCAACTTTATGTGCCTCAAAATGTTTTGCACGATTTAAGATATTTTTCCATGCTGAAAATATCTCATCAATTGATACATCAGGATAGGTAATTTCTGTAATTTTTTCAAAATACGCATTAGCTACATAAAGATCAACGCCTACTTGCGGCATTTGAGTGAGTTTTTCAGAAGCTATTTTAATGAGCTCATACTCCATAAGCCTTCGAACAAGTTCGGCGCGAGGATCTTGTTCTGCATCAACCTCAGCTATTTTCTTAGGTAATAACATTCTTGATTTAATTTCAATCAAAACTGCTGACATAAGTAAGTAATCTGCAGCTAACTCAAGTTTAATTTCTTTCATTTTCTCTACATAATCCATGTACTGAATTGTCAAATCAGCCATAGGTATATCGAGAATATCTAAGTTATGTTTTCTAATAAGATATAAAAGAAGATCGAGCGGCCCTTCAAATGCTTCCAAATAAATTTCTAGTGCGTCGGGTGGAATATAGAGATCTTGAGGTAAGACCTCAATATTCTCTCCATGAATTTTTCCAATCGTGGCTATTTGTGCTTCTTGATTCATTAGTAACTCAATCCCATCGCTTCTCTTACTTCACGCATGGTTTCTCTCGCTAGTTTTCTTGCTTTTTCACAGCCCTCGGCTACGATATTTTTCACAAGATCAGGATCTTCAATGTAATGAAATGCTCTTTCTTGGATAGGTTTTAGTTCTTTATTAACCGCATCAATCACAGGCTGTTTGCATTCGATACATCCTATTTTAGCTTCTTTACATCCTGTTTCAACCCAAGCTTTGACTTCATCACTTGAATACACTTGATGTAACTGCCATACAGGACAGTGATTTGGATTCCCCGGATCATTTCTTCTGATACGAGCAGGATCAGTTGGCATCGTTTTAATTTTTTTCTCAACAGATTCGGGTGGCTCTCTTAAGGCAATAGTGTTGTTATATGATTTAGACATTTTTTGACCGTCTAAACCAATCATCTTAGATGCAGGCGCTAATTTATACTCAGGCTCAACTAAAATCATTTTGCCGCCACCCTCTAAAAAGCCTAACAACCTTTCTTTATCTCCTAAACTTAAACCCTGATGCTCTTCAATTAACACTTGAGCCGAGTCCAGCGCTTCTTCGTCACCATTTTCTTGATACGCTGTTTTCATCTCCATATAGAGACTACTTTTTTTAGAGCCTAATTTTTTAATTGCTTCCTCAGCCTTTTCAACAAAACCCGTTTCTTTGCCATAGAGGTGATTAAAGCGTCGTGCAATTTCGCGCGTAAATTCGATGTGAGGAATTTGATCTTCACCGACAGGCACTTGCGTTGCTTTATAAATTAAAATGTCTGCACTTTGCAGTAATGGATAACCTAAAAATCCATAGGTCGACAAATCTTTAGATGATAATTTTTCCTGCTGATCTTTGTAAGTTGGCACCCTCTCCAGCCAACCTAGGGGTGTAATCATAGAAAGTAAAGTATGAAGTTCGGCATGCTCAGGCACTTTAGATTGAATAAAAATAGTTGCCGTCGCTGGGTCTACGCCTGCTGCGAGCCAATCCACAACCATCTCCCAAACATTCTCTTCAATAATTTCGGGGGAATCATAATGTGTCGTGAGTGCATGCCAATCTGCTACAAAGAATAAGCATTCAAACTCATGTTGCAGATTGATCCAATTTTTCAATACTCCATTGTAGTGGCCCAAATGAAGATTGCCTGTAGGTCGCATGCCAGATATAACGCGTTCAATAGCCATAACCTATCCCTGAGCTCCTAAGCAAATATCCATAAAATTAGACTTTGACTAATTTGGATGAGTGGAAAAATAAATAAATCAAGCATATGAGTCATTAATAAAATAATTAATATTAAAAAGCCATATCGCTCAACTTGCGCATACTTGTATGCCAAATGATTAGGCAATAAACTCACAGCAATTCTTCCTCCATCAAGAGGTGGGAGTGGAATTAAATTTAATACCATCAAGGATAAATTAATACTAATACCCGCAATACCCATCTGCTGAACAAACAAAGACATCGACTCCGGAAAGTAAGCGCTTCGACCAAATAAAATCGCCCAGAANATCGCCATAATTAAATTTGAAAAAGGGCCTGCAGCCGCTACCCAAAGCATATCTTTTTTTGGATGGCGTAAATTCATAAAATTCACTGGCACAGGCTTAGCCCATCCAAATAAAACGCCCCCTAACAATACAGTTAAGGCTGGGAGAACAATGGTACCAATGGGGTCAATATGCCTTAATGGATTAAGACTGATTCTATTTTGCTTGTAGGCGGTTAAATCACCAAAATGCTTCGCAACATAGCCGTGCGCTGCCTCATGAACCGTAATTGCAAAGATGATGGGGAGTGCGTAAACAGTAACTTTTTGTATAGCGGTTAATTCCATATATAGAATGTCATTCTATTTGAATATTCTTATATTCATTCAAGAAATATGTGTTTTTAAGAAAAAAATTAGTTCAGTAAGGCATTGACTTCATTCCAACTTTTCCATATCGGAATGCATGTTTCGGGTATCTTTGGTAAAGACCCCATCTCCCTGTAAGAAATGCCTGGTCCATGATAGTCAGAACCTGTGGATGCTAGGAATTCAAACTCTTCTGCAATTCTTGCAAATTTTAAAGAATCTTCAGTTGTATGACTTCCTGAAATGACCTCAATGCCTTGACCACCCAGCTCTTTAAATTCATTTAAAAATGCCAAAAGATTATTTTTACCTAAATCATATCTTGCAGGATGTGCAATAGCTGCAATCCCACCACTTCCATGAATCCATGAAAGTGCATTTTCTAAGCTCGTCCAGGTGTGCTCGATGAAACCCGGCCTGCCTTTCACGAGATAATTTTTGAATACGGTTTTGACATCTTTAGCATGCCCTGTTTCTACTAAAAATCTTGCAAAATGCGTACGGCCTAAAATGCCTGATTTTGCGTATTTTAATGCGCCCTCCAAACTCCCTTTGATTCCTATTTGATCAAGTGAATGTGCCATTTGTTTGGCTCTCTCAAAACGCCCTTCTCTAATGGAAGAAAGTCCTTGTAATAGTATTTTATTTTGAGAGTCCACATTTAATCCAACGATATGAATTGTGTTTCTTTTCCAAGTCACTGAAATTTCAACGCCATGCACTAAATGCATGCCTAATAAATTTGCTTCCGATGCAGCCTCTTTCAAACCTTCAACATCGTCATGGTCCGTTAAAGCAAGTACTTTAATACCTTTAGAGTGGGCATGCTGAACTAGTCCGCTTGGAGTTAACAAACCATCAGATATAGTAGAATGTGAGTGAAGATCAATCATGGATATTTAGTACTTCAATATGAACTACCATAGTATCAGATAGTCTTTACCAAAGATAATTAACGAAAGCTTGGGGTAATTTTACAAATGAAATTTCTATTCGATCTATTTCCCGTCATCCTTTTTTTTATTGCTTATAAATTTTCAAACATTTATACCGCAACATTAGTCGTTATTGGCGCCACGATCTTTCAAGTGATTTATAGCAAGCTCGTTCATAAGAGAGTCGATAAGTTACTTATATTTAATGCAGTATTGATCAGCATTTTAGGTGGCACTACTTTATGGCTCCATGATGCAAATTTCATTAAATGGAAACCTAGTATTTTGTATTGGCTATTATCAGGCGCACTTTTATTTTTTCAATTTTTTAAGAAAAAAAACCTTGTTAAAAATCTTATGGGAAAACAAATTCAATTGACTGAAAAAGGTTGGGACCAAATCAGCATAACTTCAGCTGTATTTTTTGGTGTGTTAGGCGCACTCAATCTTTATATCGCTTTTAATTTTTCAGAAAGTACGTGGGTTAACTTTAAATTATTTGGTATCACAGGATTAATCATGTGCTATGCCGTCTTGATTGGGATCTTAGCATCGAGAGCAAATCATAAATAATATGTTTTACGCCATCATCGCCAAAGACCATCAAAACAGTCTCGACAAAAGATTGGCTCATCGGCCCGCGCATTTAGCGCGGATTAAAGTTTTGCAAGATCAAGGCAAACTGCTTCTCGCAGGACCCTTCCCTGCTATTGACTCAATCGACCCGGGCTTGGATGGTTTTACAGGCAGTCTGATTGTCGCTGAATTTTCTTCGCTCGATGAAGCTATCCTCTGGGCGCATGAAGATCCTTTTTACACTTCAGGTGTATATGCTTCTGTTGAAGTAAAACCTTTTAGAAAAACACTTCCTTAAATATTTATGATTCAAGACATTATTAAACAAAGGCTAGCATTTTTAGAGCCTTCCCATATAAGCCTTAAAGATTTAAGCGATCTTCATAAAGGTCATACAGGTAATACAGGTGGGGGTCATTTCGATCTGGAAATTACTAGTTCGCATTTTTTAGGAAAATCAACCATAATGAGGCATCGCCTCGTATACGATGCGCTTAAAGATTTAATTCCTGAAAAAATTCATGCATTAAGTATCAAAGCTGATTTGCCTTAAGGAATCACTTTTCAATATTAATAACCAAGGAGCTTTATGTTTTCTTTTATCAAAACCTTCGTTTTTGTTTTACTCATCCAGATTGGAAGTTTGGCTCAAGCAGCTGATTTAAATATTACAGTCAATGGAAAACCTATTAAAAAAAATCTATATGATTTTGTAGTAAAAGATCTCGCAAGTCGCGGTCAAAAAATGGATGACAATCTTAACAACATGATTGTGAATCGTATGATTGCAATGGAACTTATCAACCAAGAAGCGGAAAGAACTGGATTAAATAAAGATGCAACTTATCTTTTAAAAGAAGAGTTGGCTCGTAAAGAAATGTTATACAACACATTCTTACAAGGTTATGTTCAAAAAAATCCTATTTCAGAATCTGATATTAAAAATGCATATGAGCAATACAAGAAAGATTTAGGCACGCAAGAGTTCAATGCAAAACATATTCTTTTAGCAAATGAACAAGAAGCTAAAGACGTGATTGCTGAACTCAATAAAGGTGGCAACTTTAGTAAGATTGCTAAAGACAAATCAAAAGACCCAGGCTCAAAAGATAAAAGCGGTGACTTAGGTTGGTTCCCAGCTAACTCCATGGTTAAACCATTTGCTGAAGCACTCACTTCTCTTAAAAAAGGTAACTTCACAACAACGCCTGTGCAAACGCAATTTGGTTGGCATGTGATCAAATTGGAAGATACAAGAGCACTTCAAGCGCCTGAATTTGATAAAGTGAAAGAAGGTTTAGCTAAAACGCTCCAACAAAAACAACTTGATAAGCTTGTATTAGATCTCAAAGCAAAAGCCAAGATTGTAGATAATCGCAAATAAAGAAGCTGTCCTCAGAAACCACACAAAGCCTGCGCTATGCAGGCTTTTTTGTATATAATAATAAGAATCATTATCATTTAGATATCTATGACTACCTTATTAGAGCTAGCAGAAGGTCAAAGTGGCATTATCCATAAACTCAATATGGACCGCCTGCTTATTCAAAGGCTAAATGCCATGGGGCTTCGCCGTGGAAAAAAAATAACTGTTCTAAGAAAAGCTCAATTTAAAGGTCCTTTTCATATCATGATTGATACAACCGAACTCATGATTAGAGAGCACGAAGCTTCACTCATTAATATTACTTCAGCTGCCGCATGAAACGTATCGCTTTTTTAGGCATGCCCAATACTGGGAAGTCGACACTTTTTAATCGCTTAAGCGGCTCATCTGCGCGCGTCGGTAATTGGCCTGGTATCACTGTTGATCTTCATGCGGTTAAAACATTCTTAGGTGGCCACATCGCAGAATTAGTTGATCTTCCAGGTATTTATGATCTTCAAGGCCTATCTGAAGATGAGAAAATTGTGCAAAGCTTTATCAATCAGAACAAGATTGATTTAGCCATTGTTGTTTTATGTAGCGCTCAAATTGAACGACAGCTTTCTTTGCTGCTGCAACTTCAAAAACTTAACATACCCTGCGTGCTCGCCCTTAATATGCATGACGAAGCAAAGAAAATGGGTATCACTATTGATGCTTTGTTATTAGAAAAGAAACTTAAAACGCCCGCCATTAAAACAAGCGCCAAATATGGCGAAGGTATAGCTGAGCTTTTAAAAGCATGCACTAAGGTCATAAATCAAAAAGTCACTACTCCGATTAAAAAAATTAAGCCACTAAATGCATCTGATCAAATATCGAATGAAAAAACGATTCAAGCATTAATTAAATTAACTGTTAAATACCCTATCAAACTCAACGACAAAAATACCAAAAAATTAGATAGGCTCTTTCTAGATCCTTATTGGGGCTTACCTATCTTCTTTATTATTGTATTTTCAGTTTTTCAGTTTATTTTTACTCTCGGCAAACCCATTCAAGATTTAATGACGCAATTCTTTAATTTTTTTAGGGTGGATTATCTTGAACCGTTATTCACAAATCATCATGGCATTTTCCAAAGCCTGCTTTTAGATGGTCTCTATCTAGGCGTGACCACGGTGGCTGCTTTTGTACCCATCATTATTCTCTTCTTCCTTATTATGAGCGTCGTAGAGGATAGCGGTTATTTTTCTAGAGCTGCATTTTTGATGGATACATTGATGGAAAAAATAGGTTTAGATGGAAGGGGTTTTGTCATGATGCTTATGGGCTTTGGTTGCAATGTGCCGGCTCTCATGGGTACTAAAATTATGCGCACAAAAGAACTGCGTCTTTTAACGATGTTTGTAATTCCATTCTCACTCTGCTCAGCGAGACTTCAAGTATTTTTATTTATTATCACAGCTCTTTTTAGCGCTAAATACGGGCCACTGGTTCTTTTTGGTCTTTATTTATTAAGCTTTTTTACGATCTTTATTTCAGCCCTCATCTTTAAACATCAGTTTAAAAATAAAGAGCCTATCATCATTGAATTACCTCCCTACCGCTTTCCTACGATGAATCAGATTATCAAAAGAAGCGTTCTTGAGATTAAGCATTTTCTAACGCGTGCTACCAAATTTATTATTATTGGCGTTCTTCTTGTATGGGCATTAACCCACTTTCCAATGGACGTCCCTATCGCCAGCGAGCTTACTTATTCAGGCCAACTAGGCAAATGGTTGTCCCCTATTTTTCACCCCATTGGCATCAACGAACAATTAGTGATTGCTTTAATTTTTGGCTTTATCGCTAAAGAGATTGTGATTGGCGCATTAGCTGTGATTTATGGCGTAGAAGGATCTGCACTAGCCCATCACCTTTACAGTAATGTAAGCCAAATACAGGCGATTAGTTTTATGATTTTTACCCTTATTTATACACCCTGTCTTTCAACAATTGCTACGCTTAGAAATGAATCTAAAAGTCTTTCATTTGTGATTTATTCTGTTTTCTGGGCTCTTCTTCTGGCCTGGGTTTTTAGCTTTATTTTCTATCAAACCTCGCTCTATTTTTCTAGTTAATTTAGTAAAAATTAACAAGGTTTAAAAAAATAGCTTCTGTTAAAATCATAAGCTTAAAGTAACGTCTTAAACACTACCCAAATCATGCAAAGCCAAGAAATTGTTCATATCGCTGGCGGTCCAGCTTATTCAAAGTTTAGAAAAGAAAAACTTCTTGGAAAGCTTCAAAAAGTTAATGGCCAAATCAAAGATATTCATTCTGAATACATTCATATTGTTTGGTGCGAAAAAAAAATTACAGACACAGAAAAAGTCATCTTAGAAAAAATTCTGCATTATGGCCCCAAGGCTCATTCATTAAAGTATAAAAATAATTCCATTATCACGATTCCACGTCCAGGTACGATATCACCATGGGCTTCGAGGGCAACTGACATTGCAAACCATTGCGGTCTTCATGATATCAAACGTATCGAAAGAGCCATTGCCGTTTATGTAGAGTTAAAAGATGAATCTTTATTATCGCAAGATGAAAAGAAAGGGCTTTCTTTATTACTGCATGATCGTATGACAGAAATTTCTATTTTTGATCTTGATGAAGCTCATTCTCTCTTTTCTCACCTTCCGCCCAAGACCATTCAGTTCGCAGAGATACTTGAAGGCGGCAAACAAGTCTTAAATGATTTTAATAAAAATCTTGGGCTTGCGTTATCTGAAGATGAAATCGATTATTTATTTAATTACTTTATCTCCATCAAAAGAAATCCTACAGATGCTGAACTCATGATGTTTGCTCAAGCAAATTCTGAGCACTGCCGTCATAAAATATTTAATGCTGATTGGGTTATAGATGGCAAGGCGGAATCGAAATCGCTTTTTGGCATGATTAAAAATACACATCAGTTACATCCAGGTAATACGATTGTGGCTTACTCGGATAACTCTTCTATTGTAGAAGGTGCTGAGATTAATCGCTTTTATCCAAATCAAAATGGTGTTTATGAAGATCATCAAGAATTAACTCACTTTATTATGAAAGTGGAAACACATAATCATCCGACAGCCATTTCCCCTTTCTCCGGAGCTGCGACTGGTGCAGGGGGTGAGATTCGAGATGAGGGCGCAACAGGAAGAGGTTCAAAACCTAAAGCAGGTCTTACAGGATTTTCAGTTTCTAATTTACACATCCCTGGATTTATTCAGCCCTGGGAAAAAGATATNTATGGTGCNCCTTCNCGCATATCATCAGCACTTCAAATTATGATTGATGGTCCGATTGGTGGCGCTTCTTATAATAATGAATTCGGCAGNCCTAATATTGCAGGTTACTTTAGAACATTAGAAATTAAGCATGATAATGAAATAAAAGGTTTTCATAAGCCCATTATGTTAGCAGGCGGNATTGGAAGTATTAACGATATCCATACGAAAAAACACGCAATTCCTCCAGGCGCTCTNCTCATTCAATTAGGTGGNCCGGCAATGCTTATTGGATTAGGTGGTGGTGCAGCCTCAAGTATGGGGACTGGATTNAATGCAGAAAATCTAGANTTTGATTCTGTGCAACGNGGCAATCCCGAATTACAAAGAAGAGCGCAAGAAGTNATTGATCGATGCTGGCAATTAGGNAAAGACAATCCCATCTTAAGCATTCATGATGTAGGTGCTGGTGGTTTATCAAATGCATTCCCTGAATTAGTCAATGATGGCGGCGTGGGGGCGACATTTCAATTACGTTCAATTAATAATGAAGAGCCCAGTATGTCACCACGTGAGCTCTGGTGTAATGAAGCCCAAGAGCGCTATGTACTGGCTATTATAGAAAAAGACCTTGATTTGTTTAAGTCGCTTTGTGAGAGAGAAAGATGCCCCTTCGCGATTGTAGGTGTTGCAAAAAAAGATAAACAACTCATCGTCGAAGATAGTCTTCTAAAAAAAGATGCGGTCCATATGGATTTATCTACTCTCTTGGGTAAGCCACCTAAGATGACGCGTAATGTGAAACGAAAAGAAAAAGCTCTTAAAAGGTTTACCACAGAAAATATTGACATCAAAGATGCGGCTTATCGTGTTCTGAGATACCCAGCTGTAGCAAATAAAATGTTCCTAATTCATATTGGCGATCGTTCAGTGACAGGATTGATTGCAAGAGATCAGCTTGTAGGTCCTTGGCAAGTGCCAGTTGCTGATGTTGCCGTCACGTTATCATCATTTGATAGCTTACTCGGTGAGGCTTTTGCTATTGGCGAAAAAACACCTATTGCGATGATCGATGCAAAAGCTTCTGTTCGTATGGCCTTAGGCGAAGCTATTACCAATTTATCTGCAGCCTCGATTCGTCATTTGGAAGATATTAAATTATCAGCCAATTGGATGGCGTCAGCAGGTCATGATGGGGAAGACGCTGCCTTATTTGATGCCGTTGAAGAAATCGGCATGCGCCTATGTCCTGACTTAGGTATCAGTATTCCAGTCGGTAAAGATTCCATGTCTATGAAAACAGCCTGGTTAGATGGCACAAAAGAAAAAATGGTGGTCTCTCCTGTGTCTCTTATTGTAAGTGCTTTTGCACCCGTCTTTGATGCTAGAAAAACATTAACGCCAACACTTAATAGAAGCCTTAAGGATAGCGGTCTTATCTACATCGATTTAGGTTTAGGCAAAAATAGATTAGGGGCTTCCACATTTAATTTAGTGTTCAATGAAGTAGGTGATATCCCTCCTACACTTGATGATGCGAAAACACTTAAAGCATTCTTTGATGTGATTCAAACACTTAAAAATGAAAACGTGATTGAGGCTTATCATGATCGATCTGATGGCGGTCTTTTTGCAACGTTAACTGAAATGGCTTTTGCAGGGCGCTGTGGTCTAGATATTGATTTAACTAATTGCGGCAATGATATTAAAGCCATTTTATTTAACGAAGAATTGGGTGCTGTCATACAAGTTCAAAAAGAGCATATTTCCAATACACTCAAAAAAATTAATGAGGCCCTAAAACACAATGCTTTCCTCATTGGATCTATCAGTCAAAATCAAACAATTCATATTCAACATCAGAATGAAACTGTATTTAAAGAGACGAGATCAAACTTGCAAAGTGCTTGGAGTGAAACATCCTTCAAGATGCAAACTATGAGGGATAATCCAGAGTCTGCCCTGGAAGAGTTTTCACAAATTTCAGATGACCTTGATCCAGGCATTATCCCAAAATTTGATTTTGAAATTCCACAGTCTTTTGCAATTAAAAAGATGAAGCCTAAAATTGCTATCCTAAGAGAGCAAGGCGTAAATGGTCATGTTGAAATGGCAGCTGCATTCTCTGCCGCAGGATTTGAAGCGCATGATGTTCATATGTCAGACATTATTCAAGGCCAAAAATCATTAACTGATTTTTCAGCGCTAGTTGCATGCGGTGGCTTTTCATATGGCGATGTATTAGGCGCAGGTGAAGGCTGGGCTAAATCCATTCTATTTAATTCAAAAACACGTGACGCTTTTGCGGCATTTTTCTCGAGGCCTGATACGATCGCACTTGGTATATGCAATGGCTGTCAAATGATGAGTAACCTTAAAGAAATTATTCCAGGCTCTGCATTGTGGCCACACTTTGTAAAAAACAGATCTGAACAATTTGAAGCAAGATTTGTATCAGTTGAAATTCTTAAGTCTAATTCTTTATTTTTTAGTGGGATGGATGGCGCCATCCTTCCTATTGCAGTAGCCCATGGTGAAGGTTATACAGAATATCAAAGCCAGACTCAAATGAATGATGTTTTAAATCATCAACTTGCAACGCTTCGCTATGTTGATAACTACCATAAGGGAACTTCTGCCTACCCTATGAATCCAAATGGCTCTCCTGAAGGAATTACTGGATTTACTTCTGAAAATGGTCGTTTTTCAATTATGATGCCTCATCCAGAGAGAGTTTATAGAGCGGTACAAAATTCTTGGCATCCTGAAGCATGGGATGAATTAGCGCCATGGTATAAAATGTTTGCAAATGCTTATCAATTTTTTAACTAAATGAAAGAGTCACTTAATATGAATAAATTTTTAAAAACAACACTGACATTAATTTTACTCACCTTCTCAATGCAACTTTTTGCATTAACAGATGCAGAAGAAATCGAATTTTCAGGTGCTGTAAATGAAGGTAAATTACCTATCGTTAAAAAGTATGTTGAAGTAAAAAAAGTAGATGTCAATGCAACTTATTTTGCATGGAGTCCGCTTCTTATGGCCGCTGCTAAGGGTCAATTTCAAGTGCTCAAATATTTAGCAGAACAAGGCGCCGATATTAATTACACGCATCCTCTTACAAAAATGAATGCATTTCATCATGCTGCTTTTGATGGCAGAACTGAAATTGTTAAATACCTTGCATCCAAGGGCGCTGATATTAATAAAAAAATGAAGGGTGGCGTGTCTATTATCCGCGTAGTAAAACAAGAAAAAGGCGATAAAAAAATGGTCGAGTTACTTCTTTCTCTAGGTGTGAGTGAAGAAGGCTGCGAAGATAAATGTATTTAATCATTAAGGCTTCTTAATTAAACTATGGAAAATTTGCGTGTATTTTTAATTTTATTATTAACACTTATTGCTACCCCCTCAAAAGCGCATGAATCACTAAATCTAATCTCAGGATTTATAAGCCCTGAGTCAGTGGTTCAAGATGCTAAGGGAGATATTTACGTATCTGAAATCGGTGAATTCAATAAAGATGGTGACGGAAAAATTACACGTATTTCAATTGACGGAAAACTTTCAACATTTGCAAGCGGCATGGACGACCCTAAAGGCTTAACGTTTATCGGAAAGTCTTTGTATGTGACAGACAAAAATAGGGTTTTAAAAGTTGAGTCCAATGGTAAATGGATGGTGTTTGGAAGTACTATGGCATTTCCACAAACACCTATCTTTTTAAATGACATTACTTCAGACGAAGCTGGCAATTTATATGTGAGTGATAGCGGAAACCTCTCAGCAGGTGGTGCGATTTTTAAAATTACTCAGGATAAAAAAATTACTTTAATCCTGAATGAAAATACCCCTGAAATTTTAGCCCCTAATGGGCTTTTAGTTGTTAAAAACGATCTATTCGAAGTAGATTTTGCAAGTGGCATTTTATATAAAATCAACTTGAAAACAAAATCTATCTTGAAAGTTGCTGAAGGGTTTGGTGGCGGAGATGGTTTAATTAAATCCGGGGATAGTTTCTTTGTTAGTGATTGGAAAAATGGAAAGATTTTTAAATTACAACGTAACAAAGTCACCTTATTTAAAGAAGGCTTTACGGCTGCTGCTGATATAGCCCTATCCTATGATAAAAGATCAATTATCACTCCAGACATGAAAACTGGCTCCGTAACCCTCGTTCCAATTCACTAATCATTCAGCTATGGAGTTGAGAGCTAATTGCCTAAAGGCTCTTGCTATAAATGATTTAAATGAAAAATTAAATCAAGTAAATGTTATATACGAATCTTTTAAGTCTTATCAGCTGACGATTGATTCAAAAGCTGACATTCAAAATATCTATCATTTACCGGGCGCACCATCAAAACCTCAAATTGTGCCACCAAAACTTGTTGAAAAAAGATCAACTTCTACAGAGCAAGGGAAATTAATATTCATTCATGCATTAGCTCATATTGAATTTAGTGCGATTAATTTAGCGCTTGATATCATTTGGCGCTTTAAAAATCTTCCAGATCAATTCTATAGTGACTGGCTTCAAATTGCTTATGAAGAACATGTGCACTTCAGTCTCCTTAATAACTATCTAAAAAAATTTGGCTTAAGTTACGGTAGCTTCAATGCGCACAACAGTCTTTGGGAAATGGCTGATAGAACAAGCCATGATTTAATTCATCGATTAGCGCTCATTCCAAAAACAATGGAAGCAAGAGGTCTGGATGTGACGCCCCCAATTATAGAAAAATTTAAGCAGCAAAAAGATGACGACATTGCAGCTATTCTGCAAATCATTTATGAAGAAGAAATTCATCATGTATCTATCGGAAATATTTGGTATCGCTGGGCATGTGAATCTCAAAAACTAGACCCACATGAGACATATAAAAAATTGCTGGGAGCTTATGATATTAAATTAAATTACCAAAAATTAAATAAAGAAGCGCGTTATAGAGCTGGCTTCTTAAAAGAAGAGCTTATTTAAACCTTAAAAAGATTTAATACACCTTTAAAATCTGAGTGGTTTAATTTAAATCGCGCTTTTTCTTGCACAATAGGCTTGGCGTGATACGCAATACTATATTGAGCCTCAGCTAACATCTTTAAATCATTTGCCCCATCTCCAATGACGATTGTATTTGATTTATCAATGCTAAGTTTTGCTTGAAAATCTCTTACAGTTTGAGCCTTTAATTCATCATCGACAATTCGACCTAGCACTTTACCAGTCAGCCTCTTGTCTTTAATTTCAAGTTGATTAGATATAGCAATATCAATCCCTAACTTATTCTTCACATAATCTGCAAAATAATCAAAGCCGCCTGATACAAGAACTGTGGTCACATTATTTCTGCGACAAGCTTCAATCCATGCCTGGGTGCCGTCATTCAACTTTAATCTTTCCTCTATGACTTTGAAGAGCATCTCCTCTCCAAGTCCTTGCAGCAAAGAAACGCGCTTGATTAGGCTTTGTGAAAAATCAATTTCACCCATCATGGCACTTTTAGTAATTAAGGCTACATCTTGTTTTTTACCGCACAAATCTGCAATCTCATCAATACATTCAATCGAGATAAGTGTTGAATCCATATCCATCACACATAGGCTAAATTCACTTAAAGCTCTGTAATTGTCTAAAACTGCAAAATCTACATGCTTAAGATGAAGCTTATTTTTTAAATCATCTGGTAAGTCGGCTTCAATCTCATATATAGCAGCAGTATCATTGATAAGCGTGTAAGGAGAAGTTGTCACTTGGCCTAAAATTTCAGAGATTTCTGCTAAATGAGTTTGGAGACTATATGAAGACTGAACTAATAATTTCATGGTATGTATAAATGATATAAGCCTACAAAAGAATAATTCTAACATTGCTATTAAAATATAATTCTTAACTGGCATGTTTATCTAAATTCGTAGAAAATAATGTTTATTTAGCTCCTTTTTAACATGAATCTCCACGAATATCAGGCCAAACAATTAATTGCGAAATACGGCATTTCCGTACCAAAAGGCATTGCAATTAAGTCCCCAGATGAATTGGATCAATCGATAGCTCAGCTTGACTCTTCTGCTTATGTTATCAAAGCCCAGATTCATGCGGGTGGCAGAGGTAAAGCAGGTGGCGTTAAGATTGTAACTTCTAAAAAAGAAGCAGCTGAGGTTGTAAATTCTCTTCTTCACAAAAAACTCGTTACTTATCAAAACAAACCAGATGGCCAGCCTGTTGATACCCTTCTTATAGAAGAGTCATGTGACATAGAAAAAGAGTTATATTTTTCTATATTGGTTGATAGGCAGTCAGAAAAAATTGTCGTTATTGCATCTTCTGCAGGCGGCATGGAAATTGAAGAAATATCTAAAAATAACCCTGAAAAAATTATTAAAGAAACATGCAGTCCAATTAATGGCCTTATGGACTATCAGTCTAGAAATATTGCCTTTGCATTAGGCTTACCTAATGAAATGATTAATGATTTCGTTAAGTTTGCTAGAAGCGCTTTTAAAAGTTTTATTGAAAATAATCTAGCTTTATTAGAAATTAATCCGCTTGTTATCGATTCACATAAAAAAATTATTGCCCTCGATTGCAAAATAAATGTCGATGACAATGCTCTTTACAAACAAAAAACATTAGCTGAGCTCCGTGATTGGTCACAAAACGATTCTAAAGAAGCTGAAGCTTTTGCTGCTGGGCTTAATTACATTGCACTTAATGGCAATATTGGTTGCATGGTCAATGGTGCAGGTCTTGCAATGGCTACGATGGATCTCATCAAACTCTGCGGAGGCGAACCTGCAAACTTTTTAGATGTGGGTGGTGGAGCAACTGCAGAAACAGTTGCTAAAGCTTTTAAAATTATTCTTGACGATAAAAATGTACAAGTTGTCTTGGTGAATATTTTTGGTGGCATTATGCGATGCGACATTATCGCTGAAGGTATTATCGCTGCAATCAAAGAGGTTGGTATCAAAATTCCTATTGTCGTAAGATTAGAAGGCACTAACGTTGATTTAGGCAAAAAACTTTTACAAACAAGCGGCTTAAATATTAAGGCCGCAAATACACTTACTGAAGCGGCAACGATCGCAACTAGTCTCATCAAAAAATAAAATGTCTATTCTTATTAATAAATCTACCAGGCTTATTTGCCAAGGNTTCACTGGCAAGCAAGGTACCTTTCACTCAGAACAAGCGCTAGCTTATGGCACAAAATTAATGGGCGGGGTTACCCCTGGCAAAGGTGGNTCGTTGCATCTTAATTTACCNGTATTTAATACAGTNAGAGATGCTATTAAAACAACTGGAGCCAATGCATCGGTNATNTACGTTCCCCCTGCNTTTGCTGCAGATTCAATTATCGAAGCTTCTGAAGAAGGTATTGAAATTATCGTATGTATTACAGAAGGTATTCCAATTCAAGATATGATTAATGTGAAGGCTGCTATTCGAGCTAACCAATCCAAACTGATTGGGCCTAATTGTCCCGGTGTTATTACACCTGGCGAATGTAAGATTGGCATTATGCCAGGAAGCATTCACTTGCCTGGATCGATTGGAATTATTTCAAAATCNGGCACTTTAACCTATGAAGCTGTTCAACAAACAACAATGCTTGGGCTAGGCCAAAGCACATGTGTTGGTATTGGTGGCGATCCCATCAAAGGACTNAANTTTATTGAATGNNTGCAAATGTTTGAAGAAGANAAAAATACAAAGGGCGTTATATTAGTTGGTGAAATTGGNGGCTCAGACGAAGAAGTGGCTGCTGANTATATTAAACAACATATAAAAAAACCTATAGCAGGCTATATTGCTGGCATTACAGCCCCTGAAGGNAAAAGAATGGGTCATGCAGGNGCTATCATTTCTCAAGGCTCTGGCCTTGCAATAGATAAAATTAANGCGCTAGAAAAAGNCGGTGTGAGCATGTCTAAATCCCCCGCAGACATGGGACTTACTATGCAAGCATTNTTAAAAAAATAAAAATTGTATAAAAAAACTCTTCTTNCCTTTTTTCTAATCACTTCNTTTTTTGCCTTAATAGCAAATGCNGAAGAATCAGTAAATTATCTTTTAACAGCAGCAGCAAAAGGCGATCTTGAAACAGTAAGCGCTATTTTGGAAAGTGGTGGAAATCCNAATACTAAAGATGAAGATGGNGTCACAGCNCTTATGTATGCAGNAAGAAAAGATATGGATAAGGTTGTAGCGCTCTTAATTAAAAAAGGTGCCTCAGTGAATGCGATTGAAAGTAANGGCTGGACNGCGCTAATGTTTGCTGCAAAGAAAAATTACACTCGATCAGCTCAATTACTTTTAGATAATGGGGCAGATCCAAAAATAAGAGACAATGACGGCTGGAGTGCTTATGGACTAGCTGCGATATCAGGATTTCATAACATCGTAGATCTATTAATAAAACATGGTATTGATCCTAACAACACTAACGATGCTGGGCAAACTGTTTTGATGTATGCCGCAAAAAACGGTGATATTAAAACCATTCAAATACTTCTTGACCAGGGCGCTGATCCAAATATCGTAGATAAATATAAATGCAGTCCTCTTATGTATGCTGCAAGAGAAGGTAATGCAGATGCAGTAAGTCTTTTCATAAAGCGTGGCATAAAAATTGATTATGAAGATCAGTTCAATTGGACAGCTCTAACTTGGGCTACGAAAAAAAATCATTTAGCAGTTTCAAAACTTCTTATAGCAAATGGTGCCAATATTGACCGCAAAGATTCTGATGGCACACCAATAATTCATTATGCTGTAGCAAATAAATCCAAGGAAATGATTCAGCTTTTTATTGAATCAAAAGTTAATTTAAAAGCAAAAGATCGTTATGGATTAACAGCTCTTGTATACGCACTCAAAGCAAAAAATACAGAGATTGTTGACATTATTAAAAATGCGGGTGGCAGCTACTAAAACTATGAAAATAGCACTAGCGCAAATAAATTCATTTGTTGGTGATATTGAAAACAATAGCATTGCTATCATCAAAAGAGCTAAAGAGGCTTCTAAAAAAGGGGCTGAATTGCTTATTACACCTGAACTCTCAATCTGTGGCTACCCACCTGAAGACCTTGTCTTAAGAGAAGATTTTCTTAAAGCATGTTCAAAAGCATTGAGTAAAATTGCGCAAGCCGTGCCTTCTATTAAAGTAATTGTTGGGCACCCACTAAAAAAAGGCAACAAAATATACAATGCGGCATCATTACTTTTTAATGGAAAAATTCAAGGCACCTATTTTAAAAAAATTCTTCCTAATTATGGGGTATTTGACGAAAAT
>JGI25922J50271_10000162_pt1 | contig 19516 bp, 18 predicted proteins | sample LauGreSu1BDMLBDD_2_FD_50271 | JGI IMG/M metagenome (IMG submission 50271) | reverse complement strand
TCCAATCCAACGACGGTAGCAGTTATGGCTCGAATGGGAAGATTCAACCCTGTATTACGAGAAGGCGGACCCTATGAAATTGAAAAACTGCTTCGTAAAATGGAGATTAACCTCCATCCGAACGATGTGGTTCCTTCCATGTGCTTAGGAAGTATGGATCTTTCCTTATACCAACTTGTTGCTGCACAATGCATCTTTGCCAACAAAGGGATTTACACCCGACCAACCACCATAGAACGAATCGAAGACCGGAACGGAAAAGTGATATATTCCTCCTCGCCACAATCCGATCAGGCCCTAAATTCTACGGTTGCGTATGAGGTTTTAAAAATGATGCAAGGCGTAATAACCATGGGTACCGGTGCTAGTTTAAGAAGTGGAAAATACGGCCCNATTCCTCCTACAGCAGGTAAAACTGGAACGACCCAAAACAACTCCGATGGGTGGTTTATTGGAATTACCCAAGACCTCGTTACCGGAGTTTGGGTTGGGGCAGAGGATCGCTCCGTTCGTTTTCAATCCATGAATTGGGGACAAGGAGCAAGAATGGCGCTGCCTATTTATGGATATTATATGAAGGGCGCCTATGCCGACCCTGTTTTATCTTTGTCAATCAACAAAGGGTTCCAAGAACCTCCAGATTATGATCCTAAGTTATATGATTGCTCCGAAGCTCTGAACCCAGAAGATGTCGATGAAACAGATGCTCCTCACAATTTTGGAGAACCAGAAGGATTTTAATTATGAATAAAGTTGTACCAAATGTTGGAGGTGCTTTAAAGGGCATCAAAAGTGGGATGACCCTAATGCTTGGCGGTTTTGGGTTGTGTGGAATCCCTGAAAACGCTATAAAAGAACTCGTTAAAATGGGGGTGCGGGATTTAACCTGCATTTCCAATAACGCCGGGGTAGATGACTACGGCCTTGGTTTGTTGCTTCAAGGGAGACAAATTAAAAAAATGATCAGCTCTTATGTAGGAGAAAACGATGAGTTCGAGCGTCAGATGCTATCCGGTGAATTAGAGGTCGACTTAATTCCACAAGGATCCTTGGCGGAGCGTTGCCGAGCAGGAGGAGCTGGTATTCCCGCGTTTTTCACTCCTGCTGGTTTTGGAACGGAAGTAGCAGAAGGTAAGGAGGTTAGAATGTTCAACAACAAACCACATATACTTGAACACGCCTTAACTGCAGATTTTGCGATTGTAAAGGCCTGGAAAGGAGATACTGAAGGGAATCTTATCTACAAAGCAACCGCCATGAACTTCAACCCCATGATGGCCATGGCCGGAAAAATCACCGTTGCAGAAGTAGAAGAGCTTGTGCCTGCAGGAACTTTGGACCCAAATTTTATTCACACTCCGGGAATTTTTGTTCAGCGTATCTTTCAAGGAGAAGTCTTTGAAAAGCGCATTGAACAGCGAACCGTAAGAACACGATAATTATGGCGCTAGATAAAATTGGTATAGCCAAACGCATCGCACAAGAATTGCGCGACGGTTGGTACGTTAACTTAGGCATTGGAATACCCACCTTGGTGGCGAATTATGTTCCCGAAGGATTATCCGTTGAGTTTCAGTCGGAAAACGGCGTATTAGGAATGGGCCCCTTTCCCTTTGATGGAGAGGAAGATGCTGATTTAATCAATGCAGGAAAGCAAACCATAACGGTAAAATCCGGCGCGGCCTTTTTTGATTCTGCCACTTCGTTCGCTATGATTCGTGGAAAACACGTACAGCTTACGGTGCTTGGAGCAATGGAGGTCTCTGAAAACGGCGACATTGCCAACTGGAAGATTCCCGGAAAAATGGTTAAGGGCATGGGCGGCGCCATGGATTTAGTTGCCTCGGCAGAAAACATCATTGTGGCGATGATGCACAGCAACAAAGCCGGTGAATCAAAATTGCTGAAAACCTGTTCTCTCCCGCTTACAGGGGTCGCTTGTGTCAAAAAAATAGTGACCGAACTTGCGGTTCTTGAAATCAAAAACGGTTCTTTTCATCTTTTGGAAAGAGCCCCCGGTGTATCTGTAGAAGAAATTGTAGCCAAAACAGAAGGGGCGCTCGTTATTCCGAAATCTGTTCCCGAGATGGTGCTTTAATTCGAGTTGTGAAAATTAGGGTTTATGTTGCGCTGTTTTTGAGTTTATTTTCTTGGCCATTGCTGGGACAAAATCTCGTTTATCAACCAAACAACCTTCAAAAAACCTCGAAAAGTTGGCTTGACTTAGGGCTGCAACAATGGAATACGTCTCAGAAAAAAAAAGGTTTTTTTAAGTACGATTCGCTTTACCTTCTCTCCTACAAAGACAGCCTTAATGCAATGGTAAGTGCTACACCCATTTTTACGTTTTGGGCTGGAAAAGAAATCGGACAGGATGGGTGGAAACATCAAAATTCTCGAGGCCTATTGATAACGGGCGGGTACAAGCGCTTTTCTTGCTTCGCTATGATTATGGAAAATCAAGCCTTTTTAGCAAAATACCAAACCTTTTTCATTGAATCACACGGCGAATTTTATCCCGGCGCCAACGCGTATAATCAGCAAAACGGAATGGTTCCCGGAGGGGGAAGAACCAAGGTTTTTAAAGGCTCCGGATTCGACTATGCGTATTCTCAAGGAAGCATGCAGTGGGAAATATCTAAGTGTATTTCCTTGATTGGAGGAAATGGAAATCTACGACTTGGTGACGGATTTCGGTCCTTATTTTGGTCTAACCACAATCAAGTCGCCCTAATTGGAGGCTCCATTAAAATTAAACCGCACCTTCAGTACCTTTTCATGAAAGGCCGATTGTTTGATCTCATACGAAAACCAAAATATGCCAACGTAGAAAGTCCTTATTACAAAAAAGGATATTCAATGAATGCTCTAATATATTCACGTAAAAAATACAGCGCAGGTATCGTCTACCAAACGATTTGGGAAGGAGGCGATAGCATTCAGGAGCGTCCTGTTTCATCATGGTATTGGATTCCTTTACCTGGACTAGACGGGTTGGCTAAAACCCGTGTTTCCTTACCACAATGGGGGGTTGTCGGTAGAATTGAGCCCATTACTAATTTTGTAATCTACGGTGAGGGGTTTTTACGGGGCTTTGAGAAAAAAGCCCTTAGCTACCAACTCGGTGTAAATTTTCAACCGATTTTAAAACACTCCCTTACTTTAAGGCTGAATATGGCTTTTCTACGAGTCGGTGATTCGTTTTACGGCGAAAACTATGCCTTAAGTTTTACNAACAATAACCTTCCTTTAGGTTCCCTAATGGGCAATGGTACGAGGGAATTATTGTTAACAGGCAGGTTGGGCTACAAGCGTTTATACGTCGATCTTATCCTGCAATATTATACGGCTAGTGCTGGTAAAAATATCTTGTTCAAAGAAACTTTTTCGCCAGAAAACCAAGTGGCGCATGCCGTAGTAGAAATGGGTTTTATGGTTAATCCAGCTGCGCAGTGCGTTGTTTTTTCCTTGTGCGATCTCCGCTATGGAAATATCATGTCAAAAACAACGCTATTCACTTTTGGTGTTAAAACAGCCCTCTTCCCCAATCATCATGTATATTAGATTATTGTTCTTGATCGGTTTTTTGGGGATTAATGCGGGGGTGCACGCACAATCCCTTGGATTCTTAAATCAAGACTCGCCGCACGATAGTTTAAGAAAACCCGATAGATTTCCCGTCTTTCCGGCAATACACGCAACCCCCATTACCGGATCTTTTAAACGTCTTATTCCATTAATGGACATGGGATTTCAAGCGGAAAACCCCGTGCAAGGCAAATTGCGAGGAGGGCTTCATATAGACCTTGAAAAATCGATGTTTTTTATGCGGTTTAGCTCATTTATTGGCCTTTATTCCAACCACTCCATATTCAATGCAAACGGAGTAAATATTTTAAAACCGTCCTTGTTTCAAGTAGATCCTGGAGTTCGTCTCGGAATTAAGCCCTCCAAGTATTTTAACGCACAAATCGGGTTCGACCGAAATTTTTACGGGGAAGGAGCGCGCTCCCTTTTTCTTTCTGACTTTGGAAAACCGTACCCCTTTATTTCAACCCGGTTTAATGTTGGGCCCTTGAATTATCAGGCGATGCTCGCTTATTTATGGAATAATTCCGGTCAAAACAAATTCCAAACAACCCATTTTTTTAATTGCTCCATTGGAAAGAAAATTGACCTTCAGTTTTTTGAATCCGTGGTATTCAATAGCGGTGATACGATTACCAACCGTTCTTTTGATCCCTCGTATTTAAATCCCTTTATGGTGATCCGCCCCCAAGAATATGCTATAGGTTCGGGTGATAATGTTCTGATCGGTTTGGGGGCTTCCTTTAGGTTGTCTACTAATATCAAGCTATATGGCCAATTTATGCTTGATGATTTCTTGTTAAGCGCCCTTTTAAATAAATCCCAATATTGGGGCAATAAATATGCCGGTCAATTGGGAATTAAATGCCGCGGCCTGAGAAACAAGATAAAATATCAATGGAGAATTGAGGTTAACGCCGCTCGACCATATACATATGCCCATCTAGGTGATGCGTTAAGTTACACACATGCATCCCAAGTACTCGCCCATCCATTAGGCGCCAATTTCAAAGAGGTGTTTTCTCAATTCAAAATAGCAAAAAACGCTTGGACTTTTCTTGGTGAATTTTCCATCGGGAGTCAAGGAATAGATACTTCTGCCATTAATTACGGAAGTAATATCTTTCTGCCATACACCAGCCGTCCATTTGATGTTGGCGTGGTTTTACTTCAAGGAAACAAAACTACTTTTTTAAAATCCAGATTTTCTCTATCCTTCACGTTTAAATCATTGAATTTTACTGAATTATTTGGAGAGCTATTCCTTATTTATTCTCGAAACAAAAACCTTACGCATGTTACATTTACTCCAACCATAGGAATTCGTTCTCCTATTTTCAATGATTATCGGTTTTAATTAAAAAAGCCCGGTAATCCGGGCTTTCTTTTCCATAAAATCAAAGGCCTATGATTTGCCTCAGTTCTACCTCAGTCGAACTCCTTTGTTTACCTTGTTGATCCAAGAACTTCCTGTTCACTAGACGACCATGAATGGCCACCTTCTTCCCAACTTCCGCATGATTCTCAACAAACGAGGCCATATTCCCCCAGGCAAAAACACGATGCCAATCCAAACGGGAACTATACTTTCCGTCGTTCTTTCGATAAACCTTCGGCGTCGTAACCAAAAACCTAGCGACTTTACTTCCATCTTCAAACTCAATGACTGATGGGCAGCGCGATATACTTCCAACGATCGTCACATAATTATTCATTTTTATCTATAATTGAGGGGATAAGCGCAAGATCTAATAGTACAACACTTATCCCGCGTATGTTTTACATTACTAACAAATCATTTACTTCAATTTCGGTAATTTTAATGGGCCGCCCATTCCATCGAATGTATCGGTTAACCAACCTTCCTTCAACCGCAATTTTTAAATTTGGCTCACCTACTTGGCGGATTATTTGTTGCCATTTTCCCCATGCGAACACATCATGCTTTTGCTGAATTTTCTTGGCCTTTCCTTGCCTATCAAGCATGTTTGTTTGGGTAACAAGCTTAAATCTAGAACAGCGTATTCCGCCGTTCATTTCATCCATTTTAGGAAAGTTTTCCATCGTGCCGATTAAAGAAACATAATTCATTACTTTACTTCTAATGCAGATTTGTTCAACAACATAAAGTCACTGGCCTCTATAACGGTACTGTATTTTTTCTCCCCCTTCGCGTTTTCATAGGATTGGTAGGCAATCTTTCCCTCCAATAGGAGTTCTTGTCCTTTGTCGAGTTTCTCTGCCCGATCGGCAATCTTGCCCCAAACGTTAATGGTATGCCATTGTACCTCTTCTTGCCACTCTCCTGTTTTATCTTTATACCTCTCGTTTGTGGCTAAAGAGAAACGGACTAGTTTTCTACCAGACTCGAAGTTGTTAATTTCTGGAGCGCTTCCTAAGCGCCCCATAAGACTTACTTTATTTCTTAATTGATTCATCATTTTTTTGTTTTTAAAGTTTAACATTGGTTTATGAGGTTTTCCTCGTTGATCTTTGCAAAGATTGGAGCGATAACGTATAGGAGTTGGTTATTATTCGTTTTTGTTCGAATGTTATTCGTTTAATGTCGGATGAGTCCTTGTTCAACGTGGAATCAACCTGCGAAAAAACCTTTATTTTTATAAAAAATTCATCGATGTCACAAAATATCATTACCGAAAGAGAACAACAAGTTGGTTGGATCATAATTAATCGTCCTGAACAATTAAATGCGTTAAACCGAACGACAATTGCTGAGTTAAACGAAGCGTTAACCGCTTACCGTAACGATTCATCCATTGGCGTAGTCTGCATCACTGGGTCGGGAGAAAAGTCATTTGTAGCGGGTGCAGACATTAAAGAATTTGCAGATTACTCTGTGTCGGAAGGAGGGGAATTAGCCCTTAGCGGACAAAATCAGCTCTTCAATTTTATCGAACAAATGAATAAACCTGTTATTGCGGCCGTAAACGGTTTTGCCCTAGGTGGAGGCCTCGAACTAGCCATGGCTTGTCATATTCGAATCGCTTCTTCGAATGCGCGAATGGGGCTTCCTGAGGTTTCGTTGGGAGTTATTCCTGGGTACGGAGGNACACAGCGACTCCCTTTGCTCATTGGTCGAGGTAGAGCCAATCAGCTCATCTTTACAGGGGAAATGATTGGAGCAGAACAAGCTAAAGATTGGGGCTTGGTGAATGCTGTAGTAGAGCCATCTGATTTAAAGTCCTCCGTCACTTCAATCGCGTCGAAAATTTTAAAGAATTCTCCAAATGCCCTTGAAAAAGCGATTCAATCCGTGAACGCAGGGTTTAATAGCCAATTGAATGGCTACGAGGTTGAAATTGACTCTTTCGCCTCTTGTTTTGGTACCAACGAATTTATTATGGGAACCCAAGCTTTTCTTAGAAAAGAAAAAGCCAACTTTAGAGGATAATGGCCTCACCTATTTCTAAACTCTTTAGTCAAACGGCACTATATGGTCTTCCGAGTATTCTTGGTAGATTATTAAACTATCTTTTGGTTCCATTATATACCGCGGTTTTTGCAAAGCCCGCAGATTACGGCGTTCTCTCCGATCTTTATGCCTACATCGCATTTCTTGTCGTTTTACTTCCCTTGGGAATGGAAACAGCATACTTTCGTTTCATTCAAAACCATGATAAACCCGACCATGTTTTTAATAACAGTTTCTTTCCGGTCTTATTTTTAAATATTCTTTTTTTTCTGGGAATCTACCTCAGCAATCCCATAATAGCGAAATGGATGCTGTATGAAGACCACGCTGAGTTCATCCTAATTGTAGGTTCAATTGTGTGCCTTGATGCCGTTGCATCCCTTCCCTTAGCAAAGCTAAGGGCAGAAAACCGTGCTAGAAAATTTGTATTGATTCAGTTCAGCGCTATCGGCACTAATATTCTTTTAAATTTAATCTTTTTATTAGGGTTTTTTAATCCTGAACGCCCAGAAGAAGGCATTCTCTTCATTCTAATTGCCAATTTGTGTTCTTCCGCAGTAAAGCTCTTTTTGGTAAGCGATATCCTACGTCCCCTTAAGTTTACTTTTGATTGGCCCTTGGTAAAATCCATGTTGATTTATGCTCTCCCTTTAGTTATTGCGGGTTTTGCTGGAATCATCAATGAAACCATCGACCGCATACTTTTAAAGCAATTGCTGTACCACCCATCCGACCCCAATTCTCTTGAGTATGCCACTTCCCAAGTAGGTATTTACAGCGCATGTTATAAATTAGCCATGCTCGTAAGTATTCTCCTGCAGGCCTACCGTTATGCCGCAGAACCCTTCTTCTTTTCTCAATTAAAAAATCTTGATCGAGAGGCGGTTTTTTCTAAAGTTATGAATGTATTCATAGCGATTGTCTGCATCGTGTTTTTAGTGGTCTCTATCAATATAGGGGCTTTCAAATGGTTTATTCGAAATGAGGCTTATTATGAGGGGCTCGACGTTGTTCCAATATTATTATTGGCCAATGTGTTTTTAGGGATTTATTACAATCAAAGTGTGTGGTACAAATTATCCAATCAAACCAAATTCGGTGCTTACATCGCCTTATTTGGAGCGGGTATTACCCTTGCTATTAATTTCTTATTTATTCCTGCTTTCGGATATGTGGCCAGTGCCTGGGCAACTTTAATTGCTTACGCGGCTCAAATGACCTTGTCCTACTACCTTGGACAAAAACATTACCCGATTCCCTACAATACCCGCAAGTTTTTTCTTTACATCGGCGCTGCTATCTTTATTTACAGCGTTTTTAGCTTTTTCCGTTTAGGCATGAACATCCGCCTACGTGATTATAACCTCAGCGTTTTTTTCGTTGGAAACCTGCTGATTTTCGGTTATATCCTTTTGATTTTAAGAAACGAACGTAAACTGCTTAAGTTTTTGAAGCGCTAAACTTCAAGGTCAATTGTTGAATCGTTTTAGCGTCGTTTCCAACACTTATAAAATCGTCATATACAATTACTGGCCTTTTGAGAAAAGTATACTCTTTTAGCAACCTTTCTCTATAGGCAGATTCATCCACTAAGAATGGTTTCGTTTCAGCATATTTAACCGCCCTTTTAGAAAACAAAGCTTCGTATGATCCCATTTTTGAACGAACTGCATCCAGGTCTTTTTCATTGATTGGGTTTTCTTTAATGTCAATCCACTCAAGATCAGAAGGAAAATTTATCTCTTTGATAATTCGCTTGCACGTAGAACAAGAACTTAAATAAAACCCCTTTTTCACGAGCAATATTCGTCGTAGGCTGCTTGCAAATTCTCTGCGATTAAAGCTGCGCTTACCCCTTCAATATGATGTCGCTCAATAAAATGCACTAACGCTCCTTTATGAAACAGAGCAATTGAAGGCGACGATGGAGGGTAGGGCAAAAAGTACTTGCGCGCTTGTTGTGTGGCTTCTGTATCATAGCCTGCAAAAACCGTACATAGTCTCGCGGGTATATTGGTATGGTTTAAAGACATTTTGACTCCCGGGCGCATGTTTCCTGCTGCGCAACCACAAACGGAATTTACCACGAGTAACAACGTTTCCGTTGAGGCCTTGATCGCTTGATCGACTGCTTCAGCGCTTAAAAGTTCTTCGAACCCAACGGATGTTAGGTCGTTTTTCATGGGTTGTACTATTTCTATTGGATACATGATTTTTTTTTTACAAAAGTAACAGGAAAATAGGAAGAACTTAGCGCACCACAACAACTTTTCCAACCTTCTTCGATCCTCCTTGATTTGTTGATGTCCAGATTAAATAAACTCCAGTCTCTACCTGACTGCCGTCAATTCTCTTGCCATCCCAAGTGGCAGTTCCACCGTTTGAGGTTGTTTTGAAAACCAGATTTCCCGCAACATCGGTAACTTTAACATCGGAATCATAGCGGATTCCTTGAATCGTTATTAATCCGTCATAGCCAGGCCTGACGGGGTTAGGAAACACTTTCGTGGAAGAATAATCGGCATCGTCTTGCGAAGCGTCTGAACGGTAGGAAACCAGTCCAAGGTCGGTAATAATGAACAGTTCTCCCGTTTCTTGATTGATTTTAATGTCGTAAATATTGTTCGAAATTAAGGACGAATTTTCCTTAGTGAACTGTCGAATAATCTCAGAACCATCGGGTGATAGCAAGACCAAACCTGCCCCAGAAGTCGCCATCCATTTCCTGTTTCCTCCATCTACNTCAATATCNGTGATATGTGTAGACCCCAACATGTATTCCACATTTCCTTCAAATCTCACCTTTATTCTTTGAGCGTTATAGTCTCCAGGAGCCGCATTAAAAGCGCCCGAAGGGTTGTACAAGACGGCAAATCCGGCATCGGTTCCTATCCATAATTCTCCGTCCAAATCCACCGCTAATGCCGTAATATTTTCCGCCGGCAGGGCTCCCGTATAATCACCACTGGATAAATTGATTTTTTGATCATCGCCTGTATTGTCAAAGGTTTTTGAATAATTATACCCAAAAACCCCACTGGTTTCGGTTGCGAACCACACATTGTTGTCCTTGTCCAATACCATTTTAGTAGTGTATTTATTCCTNGCGTCCACCCCGCAATCATAAGACCACCAGGTTCCATCGGCTTGCCTAGCCACTAAAGGTCGCTCCGACCATCCATTCAATACCCATAAATTTCCTTTAGAATCATAGGCCACGTCCGAGGCGAGAGCCCAGCCATTCCCCGCAAAGCTTAATTGAATGGGACTGTTGCCGCTGTCGTACACGGAGCAACTGTTGGTTTTGGTATCAACAATGGATAGAGGAAAGCGCGAATACGTTGAAATCGCGACCTCATCGGGGTTTTTGGGGTTTACCGCAATGTCAATAAAATCATGAATATCGATGTTTTGCCATTCCTGTAAGGTTGAATTATCGTTGAAGGACCAATCTTCGTCCTCGAATAGATAATATCCATGACGTAAAAACCCCGGGCTTTTAAATTCTAAACGCCCACTCGCAACCGCTAATTTTCCCTTGTTCCAGTCCATGGAATAAAAATCATTTCTCGGCGGACCGGGATATGTGATTTTCTCATAGGAATACTCACCAATAGTACGAATAGGACCTGAAAACTCATCGGCCATCCACTTGTTTCCATCGGGTAAAACCACCATTTGGTTGGGCCTAAAATAAATCCCCAAGTAAAAACTCAGGACGCTTTCTTGTAAACCACCTTGTGCATCAAGGGATAAAAGAGCTCCGTCTGCCAGAACATCGAGTAAATTATTATGCTGGCCCAAATTGGCAATTTCTAAAGAGGTGGAATAATATTGAAAGACTTCAAACTCTGTAGGAATTAATTTTAAAACCGTATCGTTCCCAAATTCAGTAGATCTCGCCAAAACAAAAATATCTTCATTTACTTTTTCAATCGCGGCATACACTCCATAAGGCCATTCCTGTAACCGTACATCATGGGTCCATCCTTGTGGAGCTGGGAGAAGTGGATCTGCCTCCATGCCTGTGAACAATCGTGTTGGGGAAAGCGCAAAAAGCGTTTTGTTTTTCAAAGTAATGTCAACAATTGGCTCTTCCCCATTCGTTGGATAATAGGTGTCTTTAATCTCTTTTTTGTCGGGATTTAAAAGAACCACCCCAAAATCGGTGCATACATATATTCCTTCTTCGGTTCGGTAAAATCGATTAATTTTCTTACTGCCTGAAAATGAAGCCAATCGAATAGCGGGAATATTGTAAATTCGATCTCCAATAATTTGATCGATATTCCCGTTTTTATATCCTATATACAAGGCCTGGCCGACACTATCGTAAAATAAACTGGACAGCAAAATATCCGACAAACCGTTTAATTTGTTGAGCAATGTTTTTTCTTTGGACTCGAGGTGATANCGGAGTAAGCCGTTTTCGTAAGCCACAAAAACCGTAGCATTATCCGAGGCAATATCGATGGCGCGCATNGTTGCTGTGTGCATGCGCCAAGAACCTGTTTCAATTTGGCAAAAGCCTCCCCAGGAAATCCATAAAAAACACCCTAAAATGGCCTTATTCCACATATTTACTCAACGAAAAGTAATTCATTTTATTGATACCTTCAAAACTAATTCACCAATTTAACATTAAAAAACCGCCTAAACCGCTTAACTTCGGCTTCATGAAGTCATTACAGCAACAGCTATACGCAGCAGGGTTGGTTTTGTTTCTTTTTCCCGCACTCTATTTATCGATTTCAATCCTGCTTTTGTTCTTGGGTATTTCGGTACAGGGTTGGATACTAATTCCTGCTTTTATAGGCGCCCTTATCCTGATAGGACTTGTTCGTCGAAACAGCAATGTTCCTCCTTTGTGGGTTTTAATTTCCGCTGGTTGCTTGGCCTTTTCCCTGTTGATTTCCAACCTGTATTTTGATGTTTCCTTCGACGGACAATGGTACCATCAAGATGCGATTATGTTCTTGTCGGATGGTTGGAATCCTGTCTGGGATCGTGCCTTGGTCGATTCCGTCGTTTCTGGTGAAAAGGCTTGTTGGGTGAACTCCTATCCTAAGGCCTCCTGGGTTTTTCAATCGGGAATATTCCAATTATCCGGAAATGTTGAGCTTGGGAAGTCCTTGCACCTCATCAGTTTATTCTCCTTTGCTTTCCTCCTTTTTTCCTTTCTTCAATACAGAGTGAATTTAGGTTTTTTCAAAAGCCTTATTCTTACCTTGATGATGAGCATTTCTACCATCACCCTAGGCCAAATCTTCAGTTTTTATGTTGATGGGGTGCTTTTTTCCTTTCTAGGGATTTTTCTTTTGCTTTGGATCGAGTACTTAATGTTTGATAAAAAGGTATTTATATGGCTCGTCTTTAGTTTTATTTTCTTGGTGAACCTCAAGTTTACAGGACTGGTTTATGCGCTGGTTTTTTGTGGTATTGGAATGGTTTTTAAACTCATAATTGACCGATCAATCCCTGTAAAATTGATCCTTAATCTGAGTCTAATGGTTCTATTGGGTGTTTTTATCATTGGATATCCCACCTATGTTCGCAATACGATGGAAAAAGGACATCCTTTATTTCCGTTGATGGGAAAAAACAACGTGGGTAAAGAGGTGGCAGAAGTACAATATCCAAAAGATTTTTTTACGATGAATCGATTCGAGAAGGCCTTGAAATCGCATGGTTCAATGCCTCTTTTTACCGACCACGATCACCCCTCGGTAGATAAGCCGCTCTTCAAATATGACGTAATAAAGGCCTCTGTGCCATATTACCGTAACCATCAACCCGTAGAAATGAGTCCTTTTGGTCCTTTTGAAGCAGAGCTCTGGATCCTTTTCGTTCCTTTGATGCTCTTGTTTCTATGGCGGAAACCGTCTTGGAAATGGTTATTGCTTATTTTTGGGCTCTTGTTATCAATGGCGATACAACCGGAATTTTGGAATTTGCGGTACNCTCCTCAAACNCTCTTNTNNNTCGGGGTTGTTTGCCTTTGNTTNCTGATGGATAATAATCCNTGGATTCAAAGGNCCNCTTCCGTNTTTATGGTGTTGTTTTTAGTCAACAGTCTAATCGCNGTANATCAAAATTGGCGCTGGGTGGGTGAAAAGTCCATTCCATTGGAACGCGCCTTAGAAGCAAGCTCCGGCAAAACACTTAAAATTCAACGGGGATGGATGAAGTCTTTTGAATTGAAAATACAATACTACGACATTACCCCCGATTATACCCTTGATCCTCAAGGAACCTACAGAGAATTTCCGGGAGATTCATTTACCGGGTGGAAAACCCTTGTTAAAAAGCCATGAAAACGTACCTGCAATTACTTCGCGCCAAAAGCTGGGTTAAGAACGGATTTCTTTTCTTACCCGCAGTTTTTTCCCTTAAACTCCTTGATGAACAACTGATGCTTCATCTCATTATTGGATTCCTCGTGTTTTCGCTTTCAAGTTCTTTTATTTACCTGCATAACGACCTCAAAGATGCCCCACATGACGCGCTTCATCCCAGAAAAAAGTTCAGGCCCATTGCCTCGGGAAAGGTTTCTCGAGGTAATGCTTTGCTTGCCTCGGCGGCCGTACTTTTTGCCGCCTTAATGCTCTTTTATTTCTCTGCCCTTCCTACTTCATTCTTGGGGCTAATGGTAAGTTATTTAACTGTTAACTTGCTCTATGTTTTTTGGCTTAAAAACGTTGCTCTATTGGAGCTGTTTGTTGTTGCAATGAATTTCGTCCTTCGAGTATTGGCCGGCTGTGCCATCTTAGCTGTTACGCCTTCTCATTGGATTTTGGTGGTAACCTTTTTTCTGTCCTTTCTAATGGTAGTGGTCAAACGCAAAGCTGAAATTCTACAATTGGATGCCCGGGCAAAGGAACACCGAGCGGTGCTTGCTTCTTACAGTATTTCCTTTTTAAACAATCTGGTGTATATTGCTGCTACGATTACCATCACCGCCTATTTATTGTACTCAATCGACCCAAAAGTCATGCAGAATTTAGGTTCTGAATACTTGATTTATAGCTCTCTTTTCGTGTTTCTAGGAATTATTCGGCTTATTCAAATCAGCGAAATGCAATTGCACGAGGGCGAAGGAGACCCCACCACACTTTTATTCAAAGACCCTATACTTTTGGGAACGGTGATAACCTGGATGTGTTATTTAATTGCGATTATTTATGCCTTCTGAGCCGAAAGAAATTGCTGTTTTTGACTTTGACGGAACGCTTTATTCTCGGGATAGTCTTTTGGGTTTTTGCAGGTATTATTACCAAAAAAAACCCTTTCGTATTTGGCGGATTTTCTTACAGCTTTTAGCTTTTATTCGTTGGAAATTAGGCCGTATCAACACCTCAGAATTCAAACATCGGTTTCTCGTCTTTCTGAGCAACGACTCTGAGCAAGAAATTGAACGCATGGCCGAGAATTTTTGGAAATCCCCGCGTGTATACAACGCTCAAGTTGTGGAATGTTTGCGGAGTTGCCAGAAGTCAAATTGCTATACGGTAGTGGCCTCTGCCTCGCCGATGTTGTTTATTCTACCCGCTTGTAAAGCCTTGGGGATCGAAGAGGTCATTGGAACCGAACTGAACTTTATTAACGGCCGTTATTTGTTGGGGGAAAACTGCCGTGGCGACGAAAAATTGAGGCGCATAAAATCAAGGTTTCCGGAATCAACGATACGCGAGGCGTACTCGGATAATTTCGATGATTTAGGGCTGCTTCAAAGCGCAGGAAAAGGTTTTGTTGTAAACAGAGGGGGGGTGGTTCCTTTCAAGACTTCGGGTGACGCTCATTGAAGATGAATTCTGCGTCTTTTTCCATTTGACGTTCTATAGAAATTCCGGCTTTACTGGCTTTTTCTTCGAGAGACTCCATCCATTGAGGGTTTGACTTCATTTCAAGGAGAATTCTATTCATTTCCGAACGCTGGATCATTCGAAGAACTTCTGCGCTTGATTTACTCGAACGTTCTTTAAAATCATTGATGTAATACCAGCGTTCTTTTCCACTTCGTACGCAGTCATATTCACTCATTGGCCTTGGCGTGTAACCAAAATGCTTCAAGGTGTCAACATTCGATTCGTGCACCGCTATTTTTTGCAATTGATTCTTCTCATTAAAATACAGTATTGGCGAAGAATTCTTCGAGAAGTCGAACACTTGGTTGGTCCGTGCAATGAAAATCTGCGGGTCAGGATTGTAGTATGCTGGATAGTGGGAAAGGGTCCATTTCGCTAACGGCATATGCTGCAAATTCGACCAATCAAATTGATTGTAAGGGAGGTGGATATACCATAAGCCCACTTGACTCAACGCGCCGAATGAAGTGAGGGAAATTCTCCATGAAAGCCGCAGCTCTTTCAGTAGAACGTAACCATGGAACATTAAAGGAACCGACATCCAAACTGCGTATCGGTTCACCACGGCCATGCCGTGGTTCCAATTGCTCATACAAGAAACCAAAAGAGTCATCGCGAGGATAACCAAGGGTAAGAAATCCCAAATATTCGTTTTGCGGGATTTAATGATTTCAACGACTCTGAACAAAACAAGAAAGAAATATATGAATAAAAAAAGCCCTATACCGAGGACCATCCCCTGATTTAAATCAAAGAAAAAGCCGAAAATCCTATTGGCTGTTACATTTTCGAAAGACAAATACCCTGCGTCTTTGATTAAACTGGTGGTTCCGAATAACCCGTAAAAATAAAGCGAAGGAACGAAGACCAATACCCCATAACCAAGGTAAAGCAACATCGGCCGCCATTGGAATCGATAATGGTTCCAAACTACCAAACACATCCAAAGGAATAGAAAATTCAAGGGTTGGTTTTGAAGGGTTGCTAAACCGCAAAAAAGCAAAGCTGCATGATACCGTTGCCTGCTGAGGCATAACATGCTAGTTAACACCAAGACCACCGTAAGCGTTTCGGGATGAGTCCATGTGGTATAATAAAAAGAGGCGCTAAAAAAAACCAAGAGCCCTAAAACAATTGCTGTTTTCCTTTCTTCTCCCTTCCACGATAAAAGCCAAGCAAAAAAGAGAGACCATATAAGTACATTCGTAAGCACAAAAGCTTTAATCGGGTGAATTCCTAAAACAACCGTAAGCAGCCGTGCGGGAACATTTACAAAGGAATAAAATACAAAATGATAACCGTAAACGTGTTGCTGGCTGTTTCTATAAAAGCCGCCGTAATCTTTGCGTTTTGGCTCTTTTTCACGCAAAAAGGCCTCCACCTCATCGAAAGCTGCTCGTTTATAATTGGACTCCCACGACTGGTGTTGGAGAAAATCGGACTTAAACGATTCGTAATCGGAATCACGAATGTCGGGCGATGCGTGATTTTTCCATGCTTCAGTGGTCAGAACATACTCGATTCCATCCCCTGTTGGGTAAGGTTCTTTGGCCAAAAAATAGTCGAATGCTTTGATGGAGAGCACCATCCATACAATCCACTTTAAGGCGGAAAACCAGCGTTTATCGGACATACAAATAAAATACTAAAATCACCAAATAACGCAAGAATTTACCTACGAATATGAACAAAAAACTTACTTTCCAATCTGCCCGAAAAAACCCTAATGCCACGGCCATGATGTCCCCTACAAAGGGGAGCCAAGAAAACAAGGCCAACCAAACTCCGTAGGAATTCACCTTGTCGTTCCATCGGTGTATTTGGGCAGGCTTTACACGAATTCTCGCCAACCATTCAGGATTGCCAAGGTACCCTAAGCCGTAATTCAACCATCCGCCCAAGGAATTTCCTGCCGTTGCCACGACGAGGCAAATCCACGGGTCAAAATGAAATAACATGAGCACAAACAAGGCCTCTGAAGACAAAGGAATGACCGTCGCAGCCAAAAAGGAAGCCACGAACAAACCAAAATATCCCCAGTCAATCCACTCCATAAAAAAAGGCCGGCGAACCGGCCTATTTCAAAAATACTTTATGCTTACTTTTTTACAAAATGCTTGGTTACTACTCCCTCTTCTGATTGAAGTTTCACAACATACATTCCAGGCGCTAAGTCACTAATAGTTATTTGTTGCGTTTGAACACCGTTCATTGACGTAAAGCTCAAATCAGCAACTACCGCACCTAAATGGTTGTAAATAGCTCCTTCAACACTGTTCGCGCCTTTAAAGTCCGCTTTAATGTTCAACACATCGTTTGCCGGGTTCGGATAGACAATCGCACCAATGTTCGATCCATTTTCATTGATTCCAATGCTTGGGTCAAAGTTCAATCGCACCCATGGAGTAGAGGTTTGATAATACCAAGTTTGATCCGCATAATCAAAGAAGAACGAAGTTTGAGGAGCAGAAGTACCTGCATTCGACACTCGTAATCCTGGACCGCCTGCACCGATAACCGCTAAATAGGTTGTGTTTGGTTGAAGAGTAACCGGAACATTTAAGGCCATCATTTTATTCACGTTCAGATCTGCAGCCGTCACAATCAATGGATCTGACTCCGATTCGAAAACGAAATCTCCCGTTGTTGTGTCAACGGAGTAAAGCTTCACGAATACTTCTGTACCCACCGTAGTTCCATTGGCACCACCTAACATGCGAACATCAATTCCTTTAAGTTCTTGCTGGTTCCAAATATCGTACAAGTTACCGGCTTCAAATCCATCTGGACCGTTGGTGGTTGAACCTGCTACGGTTCCGTTGTCACGGGCATAAATATAATTGGTTACCGAGAAGTTGGTGTTAGCAATGCTGTTATTCGCAGGGACGTCGTCGGTTGAATCTGCACCTAGCGTGTGAACCACGGCATAGTTTCCTAAACCTGAAGGGGTGAATGGATTGGTAACCGTTAGGGTAACTGTATCCAATGAAGCTACGTTTACCGTTGAGCTTGAAGCGGTGAATGCTCCCGCGTTAACATTGATGCTGTAATCTACACCAGGTTGCGCGTTGATTCCCCCATTGAATACATCGATTTGAAAATCAATCGGTGCCGTTTGTGTTACTGGGATTTGATAATAGTTCAATCCTGCCGTTCCCCAGTATTTAGAGGTAATGCTCAAGTCGTTCGTTGGATTGGTTTTGATTTTAACGTTATCAATGTACCACCCGTAGGTAATCCAAACGTTAGCGTTAGAGGCTTGTGCAGGATAGTTGGTTGTCCAGCTAAAACGAACCCAAATGTTGCCCGGATTTACAGGTAAAATTGTGGCTAAGTTGATGATTTTTAAATCAGGATTTGCGTAGGCAGATCCCCCTGCTTGAGAAAGAACGGATTTGTCTAAATTGTTACCTACCGTTGTCCAGGTATTTCCATTGGTGCTGATTTGAATTTCTTGAAGGTCGTTGAACCTCGCGCCGAATTGTTCAAATTCCAAGCTTACATGGTTGGTTCCACCTAATGCTGCGATGTTAATGGGATTCGCTGTTGTCAAGGTGTAGGTAACACCCGTGGCTTGTGTCCCCGGGGTAGCGGTAGGATCACCGTTAACCAATTCAGCGTAATTTCCCCCGCCCGTTGAGCTGATTCCATTACCACTCCACCATCCGTCAGACACATTGTTAATATTCCATCCAAAATCAATTCCTGCTTGCCCGTCATTGTCGATGGTCCAATTCGCCGCGTTATCAAAATTGTCTGACCATAGTGTAATCCCTAAGGATTTCGTTGATGCTTCTGGTTTTGCCGTATGGGCATTTGCAAACGGAGCCAAACTGTTAGAAGGCATCACGCGTGTGAGTTTCTGTCCGAAAGCAATCGTGGCAGATAACATTAAAACAACTGGTACTATTCTTTTCATATTTATTTTTTAGAAGGCCTAAATTAACAGAATTGAGGTTTATCTCCAAATATTACTCAAGAAATGAGAGTTTCTGTCGGTAATTTTGTAATTCCTCCGCGCTCAATGCACAAGAAAAGACCCCCTCTTTGTTTTTCGGAACGATCAACCTCTCGATACCATCCATCGCTATAACCCATGAATTTCCTGAATACGTTAACTGGTTTGCATCTTGACCGATGCGGTTTACTCCGGCAACGAAACACTGATTTTCGATAGCCCGAGCTTTTAACAGTGCGTCCCAATGAGTAATTCTCCTTTCCGGCCAATTCGCAACATAGAGTAATAAGTCGTACTTCGGGATTCCCTGAATCAAGTAGTTTCGTGTTAGTTCAGGAAACCTCAAGTCGAAACAAATTTGGAGGTTGATATTCCATCCATTATAGGACACAACACGCTCCTCTTCCCCTGAAAGGTAATAATGATGTTCGCCCGCCATTTTGAACGTTTTTCGTTTATCATACACCTCAACCTTTCCGTCCGGCGTTACAAAGACTCCTCGGTTAACGTTTCCTGCCTTTGTCTTAGCCATAACAGAGGTGTACACGGCACCCTTTATTCTTTTTGAAAGATCCCTAAGGAAAACCAGTGACGAATTCGAATCCGACCATTCCTCGGCCAAAACGGTGTTCATGGAAAACCCCGTATCCATCATTTCGGGGATCAACAAAA
>JGI25922J50271_10000154_pt1 | contig 19855 bp, 16 predicted proteins | sample LauGreSu1BDMLBDD_2_FD_50271 | JGI IMG/M metagenome (IMG submission 50271) | reverse complement strand
AAGGTTGTTTTTTTGTCAGCATGGCATCAATCAGGCTTTGTGCTGGAACAGACTGCTTGACGACCACTGCAATATCGCGATGCACCGCGGGAAACTTACTAATCTCATGAGGCCTTGGTAAACCGATCTCTGTCACAGCATCCCAATGGATCTCAAACAAGACCGGAGCAGATGCTAGCTCATAGGTCTGTTGCAAAGCAGGATGCAACTCCCCTATCCAACCAATTGCTGCATTCGCAAGGTAAATCTCGGCGGAGCGACCAGGATGCAATGCAGGGTGAGGTGTAGCGGATGCCTTGGTCTGTATCTGCAGAGGAGTCTGTATCTGCAGAGGATTTAAGGCACGCTGTAGATCACCCTTCACATCAAAGAAATCCACTAGCTGATTATTGCTGGCCCATTGCTCAGGGTTTGCAAACCCATAGGCGAGGCCACCTAATTGTTTATTCTGAATAAAACCAGCAAGCGCTCCTGGCTGATCAGTTTGCTTAGGGTCACGTTTAAATACTCGACCGATCTCAAACAAACGAGCGCGGCTAGCACCTCGGTTGAGATTGCTGCGTAAGTTATGGAGTAAGCCACCCCATAAATTACTACGCATCACCCCATACTGGCTGGCGATGGGATTTAGGACTTCAATCGGATTGGGTTGACCCATTTGAGCTTCGGTTTGACGATCAATGAACCCAAAGTTGACTACCTCTTGATATCCCTCTCCCGCCAAACGATGGCGGACAGCATGGACAATGCGCTTAGACTCGAGGGGCGCACTCATTTTAAGCTCTGCACTGGGTGGCACATCGGGGATATTCTCAAAGCCGTATAGGCGGGCTACCTCCTCAATCAAGTCCTCTTCGATCTCAAGATCAAAGCGATAGCTAGGGGGCTGTACTGTGAAGACCGTTTTGGAGTCCTGTCCCGTCACCGTGAACTCTAGACCTAAACGTTTAAAGAGATCACTAACGATCGCCATGGTTAGCGGTATTCCGATTACTTTCTCGGCGCGAGCTAAACGCATAGTGACCGGTTTACGCTCTGGCAACTGCTTAATCTGATCGTCGATCGGACCAAGCTGTCCACCACAAACTTGCACAATCAGGTCACTTAAATACTCTAAGGCAGAAATCGTTCCCTGCGGGTCAACGCCTCGTTCAAAGCGATGTCCTGCGTCGGTTGTGAAGTTAAAGCGGCGCGCTCGTCCTGCAATCGCGGCTGGCCACCAGAACGCAGCCTCCACATAAATATTTTGAGTAGCATCACCAACTGCTGTGCTGTCTCCACCCATAATGCCAGCCAGGCTAATAGGGCCAGACTGATCGGCAACTACGCCAACTTTCAATGCCGCTGTAGAGGAATCGGGCGCAGGTTCAACCGTTTGCTCATTTAACAACTTCAGACTCTCGCCTGCTTTACCCCAACGAACCACTAGTCCACCTTGAATACGATCAAGATCAAATACATGATTCGGTTGACCTGTCTCTAGCATGACATAGTTCGACAAATCAACCAGAGGCGAGATACTCCGTTGCCCCGCATGTGCTAAACGCTGCACGATCCACTCAGGAGTCTTAACCTTGACATTTACACCCTTNATAACACGACCAGCAAAACGCCCACATAGATCGGCATCTTCAATCGTGACCGCCAAGCGATCCGCAATGCTAGTTATTAAGGTCTTGCTCTTCGGAATACACAGGGCAGCCCCAGTAATTGCAGCGACCTCGCGGGCTAAGCCAATAACGGATAAGCAATCAGCTTTATTAGGGGTTAGCTTAATCGTAAAAATCTGGTCATCAAGCTTTAAATACTCACGAATGTTTTGACCTAAGGGTGCATCGACGGGCAACTCCAGAATGCCAGCATGATCCTCTCCTAAACCAAGCTCACGGCCCGAGCACAACATGCCATTACTTTCCACGCCACGTAATTTACCAACCTTAATCTGAAATGGTTTACCACCCTCTTCTGCGGGTGATAACTCAGCACCAACGAGTGCACATGGGATCTTGATTCCAGCACGTGCATTCGGTGCGCCACACACAATTTGCAGGTTCTCAAAACCAGGTCCTGCGTTCACTCGACACACCCGCAAGCGATCTGCATCGGGATGTTGCTCTGCTGAGATAATTTCTGCAACAACGACTTTGCTAAAAGGTGGAGCAACTGAGCGTTGCTCTTCCACCTCTAATCCAGCCATGGTCATTGCATGGCTTAAAGCCTTGCTATCGATCGCAGGATTTACAAATTGACGTAACCAGGACTCAGAAAATTGCATATCAGAACTAAGCCGGAAATTGCGCTAAGAAGCGCAGATCGTTATCAAAGAAGAGGCGTAAATCATCAATGCCATAGCGCAACATCGTGAGGCGCTCTAAACCAGAACCAAAGGCAAAGCCCATATAGCGCTCTGGATCAACCCCCATATTACGCAAGACATTAGGGTGAACCTGTCCTGCACCGGAGATCTCTAACCAGCGTCCTGCTAACTTACCGCTACCAAAGGCCATATCAATTTCAGCAGAAGGTTCTGTGAATGGGAAATACGATGGTCTAAAGCGTACCTGCAGTTCATTGGTCTCAAAGAAGGTGCGCAAGAAGTCGGTATACACACCTTTTAAATCAGCAAACGAGACACTCTCGGCAATCCACAGGCCCTCTACTTGATGAAACATCGGTGAGTGCGTGGCATCGCTATCGACTCGATAGGTGCGACCCGGTGCAATTACCTTAATCGGCGGCATCTTATCTTGGCCATACCGTTTGACATGCTCACTGGCATACCNTACCTGAATTGGNCTGGTATGGGTTCTCAAAAGTAATGGCTTACCTTGAGTATCCTTACCATCGACATAAAAAGTATCTTGCATTGAGCGAGCGGGATGGTTCTCAGGGCTATTTAGGGCTGTGAAGTTGAACCAATCATTCTCGATCTCAGGGCCATCAGCTACATCAAAACCAATCGAATGAAAAATAGTTTCCACGCGCTCCCAGGTGCGCATGACAGGATGCAAGCTACCGACGGCTTGCCCTCTTCCAGGCAAAGAGACATCGATCGCCTCTGCTGCTAGGCGGGCTTGTAATACGTGATCAGCAAGGGCTTGACGACGCGCATTGAGGGCATCCTCAACAGCGGTCTTAGCTTGGTTAATATGGGCACCGGCAGTCTTACGCTCATCAGGCGACATACCACCGAGCGCTTTTAAGCGCTCAGTGAGTAAGCCTGATTTACCGAGATACCGAGCTTTTGCATCCTCCAAAGCAGCAGGGTCGCTGGCTTTGGAGAAATCGCGTTTGGCATCCTCGACAATTTGGTCGAGAGAAACCATGGCTATGAAGACTTAGGCTTGTACTACAGCAGATTTAACACGTGTTACCAAAGCAGCAAACGCTTCTTTGTCAAACACAGCCATATCGGACAGTACTTTACGATCGAGTTCGATCGAAGCCTTCTTCATGCCATTCATGAACACGCTATAGGTCATGTCATGTTCACGCACTGCGGCGTTGATACGGGCAATCCATAAAGCACGGAATACACGCTTCTTGTTACGACGATCGCGATAGGCATATTGCCCAGCGCGCATGACCGCTTCTTTAGCNATACGGAATACATTCTTACGACGTCCACGATAACCGGTTGCGGCATCGGTGACTTTCTTATGACGGGCTCTTGCTGTAACCCCACGTTTTACTCTTGGCATAGTGTTCTCCTAAGATTTAAGCGTAAGGCATCATGGAGCGAATCGACTTAACGTCGGCTTTCGCAACAGGGGCGGAACCACGTAATTGACGCTTGCTCTTGGTGGTTTTCTTGGTGAGGATGTGACGCTTGAACGCCTGCCCTCGTTTGATTGATCCACTTGCGCGGACCTTGAAGCGCTTCGCTGCGCCACTTTTGGTCTTCATTTTGGGCATGACTGCTCCCTTTTCTTTCTCTGTGCGACTGCGGTGGCAACCGACGGTTGCTCTTCCTGTACCGATAGTTCGCTACTAAGTACTACCTACTGCAACTNCAAACCTTTACTTCTTTTTGGCGGGCGCTAAGACCATCACCATTTGTCGGCCTTCCATCTTCGGAAATTGCTCGACTTGACCATAAGGCTCTAAATCAATCTTGAGCCGGTCTAACATCTTGACTCCGATTTCTTGGTGAGCCATTTCTCGACCCCGAAACCGCAGCGTAATTTTTGTTTTGTCGCCGTCTTCCAAAAAGCGGATCAAATTACGTAGCTTGACACCGTAGTCGCCATCATCGGTTCCAGGCCGAAACTTCACTTCCTTTACCTGGATCACCTTTTGCTTAAGCTTTGCTTCATGCAAACGCTTGGCTTCTTGGTATTTGAACTTACCAAAGTCCATNATACGGACTACGGGTGGTTCGGCATTCGGTGCAATCTCGACTAAGTCGGTATCTTCTTCTTCTGCCAACCGTAAGGCTTCGTTCAACTTAACTACGCCGACAGCACTGCCGTCGGATCCTATCAAACGCACTTCAGGAGCAGTAATTTCCTGGTTAATGCGTTGCAATTTTTCAGTAGCGATCTTCTAATTCCTCTCTAACAAACAATAAAAAGCCACCACACCCCCTAGCTAGGCTCGGGTCCGACTTTCTGGGATATATCCTGCTGGAGTCGGGTGACAAAAGCGTCTAGAGGCATTACCCCCAAATCAACTCCGCCACGGGCACGAACGGCCACAGTATTACTTTCACGCTCTTTATCGCCAACAACTAGCAAATAAGGCAGTTTTTGTAATGCGTGCTCCCGTATTTTATACGTAATTTTCTCGTTTCGCAAATCCGATTCCACTCTAAACCCTTGTTTTTTCAGCAATTGCTGGACTTTTTGAGCATATTCGGCTGAATTTTCTGAGATATTAAGAACAATCGCCTGGGTTGGAGCCAGCCAAACTGGCATGGCGCCAGCATGATTTTCAATCAAAATCCCGATAAAACGCTCTAAGGAACCCACAATGGCTCGGTGCAGCATCACTGGCACTTTGCGGCTATTGTCCTCAGCTACATACTCGGCTCCTAAGCGGGCAGGCATCGAGAAATCAACCTGCATAGTGCCGCACTGCCAAGAGCGACCAATCGAGTCTTTAAGGTGATATTCAATCTTGGGGCCATAGAAAGCACCCTCACCCGGCAACTCTTCCCACGTTTGTCCGGAAGCTTTTAGAGCACCGCGCAAGGCGGCCTCGGCTTTATCCCAAATCGCATCATCACCGACTCGCTTAGCAGGACGCAAGGCTAACTTCACTGCCACTTCCTTAAAGCCAAAGTCGGCATAAACAGCTCGCACTGCTTTATCAAAAGCAGCCACCTCGGACTGTATCTGATCTTCAGTACAAAAAATATGGCCATCATCTTGGGTAAAGCCACGCACGCGCATCAAACCATGCAAAGCGCCCGATGGCTCATTGCGATGGCATTGGCCAAACTCGCCAAAGCGCAATGGCAACTCACGATAACTATGTAAACCTGAATTAAAGATCTGCACATGGCCAGGGCAGTTCATTGGCTTTAATGCATAGGCCCGATTCTCAGACTCGGTCGTAAACATATTCTCTTTGTAGTTATCCCAGTGACCCGATTTCTCCCACAGGCCACGATCTAATATTTGCGGAGCCTTCACCTCGTGATAGCCCTCATTTTGATAGACGCGACGCATGTATTGCTCAACTTCTTGCCAAATTGCCCAACCCTTGGGGTGCCAGAACACCAAACCAGGCGCCTCATCTTGGAAATGGAAAAGGTCTAACTGTTTAGCAAGGCGACGATGATCACGCTTCTCTGCTTCCTCCAACATATGTAGGTAGGCATCTTGATCTTCTTTTTTGGTCCAAGCCGTACCATAGATACGTTGCAACATCTCATTCTTACTATCGCCACGCCAATATGCACCAGCGAGCTTCATGAGCTTGAACACCTTTAACTTACCCGTGGACGGAACGTGAGGACCGCGGCAAAGGTCGGTGAACTTTCCTTCGGTATATAGCGATACATCTTCACCCTGCGGAATGCTTGCAATGATTTCTGCTTTGTAAACCTCGCCTTGTTTCTTGAAGAACTCAACCGCTTGATCGCGCGGCATTACTTGCCGAACAACCGGCTCATCCTTCTTGGCCAACTCCGCCATCTTTTTTTCCAGAGCGATGAGGTCCTCGGGTGTGAATGGGCGATGGTATGAGAAGTCGTAATAGAAACCGTTATCGATTACAGGACCAATGGTCACTTGTGCTTCTGGAAATAATTCTTTGACGGCATACGCTAATAAATGCGCGGTCGAGTGCCGAATTACCTCTAAGCCTTCTGGATTTTTATCGGTGATGATGGCCAATTGCACATCACGATCAATCGTGTGACTCAGATCGACTAAGCGACCATCGACCGATCCTGCTAAGGCTGCCTTAGCTAGACCGCTCCCAATATTTTGGGCAACTTCTGCAATGGTCACTGGCGCAGGAAATTCACGCTTTGATCCATCCGGAAGAGTAACAACCACCATACCTGCTCCATCAAAACGACTACGTATAAATAAGAATGCGCGTTCGTCCCAAACTAAATGAGCACAACGCGCATACCAATTACATCTCTTTACTTCTCTATCGTTGGTAGGCTCGATTGGACTCGAACCAACGACCCCCACCATGTCAAGGTGGTGCTCTAACCAGCTGAGCTACGAGCCTATATAAAACAAGAGTTTATCACCGCCGGCGTACTTCCGTGACTCCGCAAGCTCTCCAGGCCAGTTTGTATGAGTCTTAAGGCTTCGGTGTTCTGTATCTCAACGGTCAATTGGATCTGCGCTAAGCCTTTGCGGACCGATTTCTTGAGATCAATCACATGCACACCGATCTTAGAGGTAATCTCAAAGAGCTCGCGCATCAGTTCTGGGCGATCTAATGCGCTAATAGATAAATCTGCTGGGAACACCCGATCTTTCCCTGCACCCTGCTCTGGGTCGAGCTTCGCACTCCAGGCTGTTTGGATGACCCGCTCGGGTGCGCGCTCGAGTAAGGCCCTAAATGTTTTACAACTCCTGCGATGAATCGATACGCCACGTCCCTGCGTGACAAAGCCGGCAATCGGATCGGGTGGTACTGGACGGCAACACTTGGCCAATTGGGTTAATAAAGAATCGACCCCTACAACTAAGACATCACCACTTTGATTGGCTTTGCTTTGACGGGGCTTAATTTGAATATCGTCAGCTAGAGCCTTGTCAGTCGGCTTCTCTGTTTTGGTCTCGCTTGGTTTNGGTACGCTTTGACTNGCCTCATCATCGAGCGCATTAAACCANGCNCGNACGCGTGCCCGCGCCCGCTGTGAGCGCAGATAGCCCCGTTCGGGATTGAGCCAATCGCGTGATGGGCCACCCTGCTTTACTGAAATAATTTCGATGGTTTGACCATTACTCANGGCTGTATCGAGTGGCACCATCGCCCCATCAATCCGCGCACCTCTGCAGCGATGGCCTAAATCGGTATGAACAGCATACGCAAAGTCTATGGCTGATGACCCTTTTTCTAAGGCAATCACCTTACCAAGAGGGGTCAGTACATAAATATGATCATCGATCTCATGATGCTTNAGTTGCTCCCAGGCATCTTCTTTCCATGAGATAAGTTGCCTAGCCCAAGCAATTTGTCGCTCATAGGCCACTTCCGCACTGTGTGTCCCTGNGTCTTTTGCNTCCGCAGAATACGCACCTTCCTTGTAACGCCAATGAGCTGCTAAACCATACTCCGCCTGCTGGTGCATCGCCTGTGTCCGAATCTGTATCTCAAATGCAATACCCTGCTCGTCAATCACTACCGTATGCAAAGATTGATAGCCATTTGGCTTGGGTCGAGCAATGTAGTCATCAAACTCACGCGGTACCGGTTGCCACAAGTTATGTACCAAGCCTAATGTGGCATAGCATGCCTTGACATCATCAAGCAAAACCCGAAACGCTCTAACGTCATACAGGTTGGCAAACTCTAACGACTTGCCTTGCATCTTTTTCCAGATACTGTAGATGTGTTTAGGTCTTCCTTGCACATCAGCCGTAATATGCGTGGTTTGAAGCTCTTGTTTGAGACGCGCAATGACATCCTTGATGAACTGCTCACGCTCAACTCGTCTAGAGTCTAATAACCCCGCAATCTCTTTATAAGTTGCTGGGCTTAGAACTCGAAAGGCTAAATCCTCCATCTCCCATTTCATTTGCCAGATACCCAAACGATTGGCAAGACTGGCATCAATATCTAAAATCTCTTGGGCCCATACAGGACTAGGGGTAAGGTGATTTTTAGTAACCCAGCGCAGCGTTTGTAAGCGAGATGCTAAGTAGATCAGGACCACCCGTAGATCATTACCAAAGGCAAGCAACATCTTGCGCAAGATTTCTTCTTGGCCAGATACAGTACTCAAACCATCCTGCTTCATCAACTTAGCCTGAGCTTGACGAAGGCCCCGGTACCCAATCAGTAATTGACCAGCCTCTTGCCCTAACTGTTTAATCAGGGCGTCTTTACTAGTATTGCTGTGTAACTGCCCTGCCGCTGAAATACTGGCTTCGTCTAAACGCAAATCGCGCAAGATGATGGCGACATCATGCGAGTGCTGTTCAGGAGGCTCACCAAACCACGCATCAACTGCTTTATTAGTTTGCTTAGCGTCTGAGGCAGTGCTTGCGGAATTGGGGCTAGGCACGTTGTTTAAAGAATAAGGTTCCTAGAAACAACTATAGGAAGAACTGGCGAGCAATGTCAATTTGCTCGGCCTTAATGAACGCAGGGGCATGACCTACCTTTTCGATCTCGATACTAGTCGCACGCGGATTTAATGCACACATCTCAGCTACCGTTTGCTTAGAGAGCAGATCAGACTCGGCACCTCGCACAATCAGAATGGGGCAATCAATGCTCTGAAAACTTTGCCACATTGCTAACTCACCTGCTTTAGCGATCGCAGGCGTTACCGCTGAGAATGGTACTGAAATCGCGGGATCGTAATGCAAGATCCACTGAGCATTTTTTTCAAGAAGCATCGGGCCATTTAGCAACTCCCACTCACTGTCAGTATGTTTACCAAACGGTGCGCAGATGGAATTTAATTTCTCTAGGGCGATATGGCGATTCACATAGGCAAATGGCTTGCCCACATAGCTAGCAAGACGGATCAGCGCGGCGGCTTCAATTCGAGGACCAACATCGTTGAGGATTAAGCGCCTTACTCGATGCCCGGGCATAGCGGCGTACACCATCCCAATTAATCCACCCATCGAGGTTCCAAACCAATTGACCTGCTCAATACTTAATTTACTACTCAAGCTCACCATATCACTGAGGTATTGAGGTACCGTATAGAACATCGGATTACTTAAGTAATCGGAGTCACCGCGCCCAACGATATCCGGGCACACCACGTAATAACGATCGCACAAGGCCTCGGCCATCACCCTAAAATCACTGCCGCGTCGCGATAATCCGTGAACGCAATACAAGACATTGGGGTTACGTGGATCACCCCATGCGTGATAGGCCATACGATGCTGTCCTGCTGGACTGGTGCATTCCACATAATCAGTATGCCCATGATGATCTTTGTTTAATAAGGCCGTATGACGAGCCTTCTCAACACTGACCGGTATGGTATCGAGCTCTTGTTTACCAGCCTCTTCGGGCTGCAAGGTGATGTGGTCAATACCATGGGTCTCACGCAACATGGCTGAGATCTTTTCAAGGATGCGTGGCCACTGTTTCATTTGCCTCACTTCGACGTGACCAATCAAAGCAGGATGACCCGGACTCATTTCCCACACGTGTAGATCATGAACTGTGACCACACCATCGATTGCTGTTAGATCTTGACCAACCTTTACATAATCAATATGCAGGGGCACGCCCTCCATCAGAAAGTGATACGACTCTTTTAGGATGGATAGAGTTGATTTAAGAATAAGTAGAGAAACAAAAATAGAGAGTAATGGATCAATTTGCATCCATCCAGTCATCTGGATCACCACACCCGATACCAATGCTGCAATGGATCCCAAGAGATCGCCCATCACATGGACGAGTGCAGCGCGGGCATTGACGCTTTTCTTATCTCGCGATAGTACCCAAGCCACCAGTAAGTTAACGCTCAAGCCAATCAAAGCCACGATGGTTACTGTTAAACCTGCTACAGGATGGGGATCTTGTATCCGACTAATTGCTTCGATGATGATCCAGGCCACTAGACCCAGCATGACCATGCAGTTCACAAAAGCAGCGAGCGCTTCTGCGCGACCAAAGCCAAAGGAGTGCTTAGCCGACGGCGGCCGTTTGGCAATGTACTGTGCGAGTAAGGCGAGGCCCAAAGCCGCTGCATCGGTCACCATATGACCGGCGTCGGAGATCAAAGCAAGGGAGCTTGACCATAAACCTGCAANGAACTCAACGCCCGAGAAGCCAAGCGTTAGACATAAAGCAATCCACAGCCAGCGCTGGGCACGTCCTATTACTGCGTGGGTATGCTCAGCATCCCCACGTTTATGTGCATGTAAGTGCTCGGCGTTCAATGCACCGCGCTAAGATCAATCGGCGCACCAGTCTTTGCCACAATCTCTTCTTTGGTAACGCCGGGCGCCAACTCCAGTAACTTTAGCCCCTTAGGAGTTATGTCAAGCACACCGAGATCGGTGATGATGCGATTAATCACACCCAAGCCAGTTAATGGCAAGGTACATTTGGGCAAAATTTTGATCTCTTCACTGCCATCTTTTTTCTTGGCAACGTGTTCCATTAAGACCACGACATGCTTAACNCCCGCTACCAGATCCATCGCGCCACCCATGCCCTTGACCATCTTGCCGGGGATCATCCAGTTCGCCAGATCACCATGCTCACTCACTTGCATTGCTCCGAGGATGGCAATATTGATCTTGCCACCGCGGATCATGCCAAAGGAATCGGCGGATGAAAATATCGCCGAGCCAGGTAAGGTGGTTACTGTTTGTTTACCCGCATTAATCATGTCAGGATCGACTTGGGCTTCGGTGGGGAATTGACCAATGCCCAATAAACCGTTTTCAGATTGCAACCATACTTCCATACCAGCGGGTACATGATTGGCCACTAAGGTGGGCATACCAATACCGAGATTGACATAAAAGCCATCTTGCAACTCTTTAGCAGCTCGGGCTGCCATTTCATCTCTACTCCAAGGCATGATTCGTTCCTCTAATTAATTCGTATTTATTAGGCTGCGTGCGTTATCGTGCGTTGCTCAATCCGTTTCTCAGGATTGGGGTTAAGCACAATGCGATGGACGTAGATGCTCGGCGTATGAATTTGGTCAGGAATTAACTCACCGTTTTCGACAATCTCTTCCACTTCTGCAACAGTAATCTTGCCTGCCATTGCAACGACCGGATTAAAGTTCTGCGCAGTGAGGCGATATACCAAATTACCAGCCCGATCCGCTTTCCACGCTTTTACTAAAGAGATATCGGATACCAAAGAGCGCTCCATGATGTATTTCTGACCATCAAACTCACGCACATCTTTACCTTCAGCAACAATCGTACCAACCCCAGTTTTTGTAAAGAATGCTGGAATGCCTGCACCACCAGCACGTAATTTCTCAGCAAGGGTTCCTTGAGGCGTGAACTCCAACTCCAGTTCACCAGCTAAGTATTGACGCTCGAACTCTTTGTTCTCGCCCACGTACGACGAAATCATTTTTTTTACTTGACGGGTTGCCAAGAGAATGCCTAAGCCAAAATCATCAACTCCAGCATTATTAGAAATTGCCGTGAGATTCTTAGCGCCCAAATCTTTTACAGCAGCAATCAAAGCCTCTGGTATACCGCATAAGCCGAAACCACCAACGGCCAGGGTTTGCCCATCTTTGAGAATATCCTCAAGGGCAGCACGGGCGCTAGGGAAAATTTTGTTCATACGTCAGACTTTCTCTTTTAATAGGATGCGTTAGCCTCAATGATAACCGCTCTAGATTACGAAATTGTTTATCAAAAGCACTAAACTAGAGCCATGAACTCCCACGATCTGCTTACCCAATATGGCCCGCGCGAAGCCATGGAATACGATCTGGTCATTGTGGGTGGAGGCCCCGCCGGTCTATCGGCTGCCATTCGGGCTAAACAATTAGCACAGCATGAGGGCCGAGAGCTTAGCGTCTGCGTCCTCGAGAAAGGTTCTGAGGTCGGGGCTCATATTTTATCTGGGGCCATCATGGATCCCAGAGCGCTCGATGAGCTCATCCCCAATTGGCAAGAACTAGGCGCCCCTCTCGAAACACCGGTTAGCAAGGATCAGTTCACTTTCTTATCAGAGACTGGTTCTTTCACAGTTCCCCATCTACTTTTACCTCGCTGTTTTAGCAATCAAGGTAATTACATCCTTAGCTTAAGCAATTTCACGCGCTGGTTAGGAGTGCAAGCAGAAAATCTCGGGGTTGAGATCTTCCCAGGCTTTGCCGCCGCAGAGATTTTGTATAACGCGCAAGGCGCTGTTTGTGGTGTAGCAACTGGTAATCTAGGTGTGAGCAAAGATGGTGAGCCAACAGAACAATTTCAGCTTGGTATGGAGTTGCGCGCCAAGTACACCCTCTTTGCTGAGGGATCACGCGGTCATCTTGGCAAACAACTCATTAGTCAGTTCCAATTAGACCGGAGTGCCGATCCCCAAAGTTATGGCATTGGTATTAAAGAACTTTGGGAAATTGCTCCTGACAAACATCAGCCAGGCTTGGTTATTCATACTGCAGGATGGCCCTTAGACAGCAAGACCTATGGTGGCTCTTTCTTGTATCACTTTGGCGAAAACAAGGTAGCGGTCGGCATGGTGGTTGGTCTCTCTTATCGCAATCCCTATTTGAGCCCCTTTGAGGAGTTCCAGCGTTATAAATTGCATCCTGCGATTCGTTCGACCTTTGAGGGTGGTAAGCGTATTTCTTATGGTGCACGTGCAATTACTGCGGGCGGTTTAAATAGTTTGCCCCAAACCGTTTTTCCGGGTGGCGCTCTCATTGGTTGCGATGCAGGATATCTCAATGCCTCACGAATCAAAGGTAGTCATGCCGCAATTAAATCCGGCATGCTGGCTGCCGAGGCAGTGTTATCTGCTCTCTCAGAAAATCGAGCTAACGATATTCTGACCGCTTACCCCAGTGCATTTAAGAACAGTTGGCTTTACCAAGAACTAAAGCAAGCCCGCAACTTCAAACCGTGGATGTCAAAGGGTTTGTATCTGGGTACGCTGATGGTCGGTGTTGAGCAAAAACTATTGGGCGGTAATGTGCCATGGACGATTCATCAACGCAAGGCTGATTATGAATATCTTGAGCCTGCAAAACAACATCAAGTGATTGATTACCCAAAACCGGATGGCACGATTACGTTTGATCGTCTTTCTTCGGTGTTCATCTCCAATGCTAATCATGAAGAGAATCAACCCTCGCACCTCACCCTGAAAGATCAGGATGTGCCGGTCGCCATTAACTTAGATGTGTATGCAGGTCCCGAGCAACGTTACTGCCCTGCNGGTGTTTATGAATATGTTGAATTCGAAGGCAGACCAAAGCTACAAATCAATGCCCAAAACTGTGTGCATTGCAAAACCTGTGATATCAAAGATCCAACTCAGAACATTGTCTGGATTACGCCCGAAGGCGGTGGTGGCCCCAACTACTCGGGGATGTAATTAAGTCTTGCTCGGACTAGACTGGACTTGATAAATCGCTAGCCAGCCGAGTGCGCAAGCAAGTGCGGCCATCCCAAAAACCTGATTGGGTCCTAGTTGATCCCAAATCCAGCCGGCACATAATCCCCCCAAGGTGCCCCCAAATCCATACGCTATNGTGGTAAATAAAGCTTGACCACGTGCCTGCATCGGTCCTGCAAACCAGGTCTGTATTAATCGAGTACTAGCNCTGTGATGCGCTGCAAAGCTGGCTGCATGCATGAGCTGTGCCAGGATTAAAAGACTGGTNCTTGCAAAATAACCAATCAACACAAACCGGATCACACCAAATAAAAAGGTCACCTGCAATATGGCTGTCGGTGAGAAGCGGGCCATCACCTTACTCTGTAAATAAAAGAAGACCACTTCAGCAAATACACCNAGAGTCCAAAAGAGACCAATCTCAAACTTGTTGTATCCAAGGTCTGCAAGATAAAGTGAATAAAACACATACAAGGCAGCGTGTCCGAAGATCATCGCAAAGGCAGATAGCAAGAACCAGCGCACTTCGGGCCTGCGAAGGACNGAACGTAACTCACCACGCACTAAGGGTTGGCGTTCAATCTTTGGCTCTCGCAAGAAAAACGTATTGATGACAAGAAGAATAAGAACTGCCACTCCCAACCAAGGAAAAATCACAATGCCTTGCCACTGAAAAATCTCTCCAGCAATTAAAACCATGGTGATAAATCCAATTGATCCCCATAAGCGTATGCGCCCATAGCGATGATAGAAAGACTCGTCTTTGTATAAAGCATGTACGGTCGCCGCCTCACCCAATGGCACCATACTNCTCAAAATAGTGTGTAAGACAAACATCCAAATTAATAGAGGGATNTATTNCTGCAAATAAAAAATTGCTACAAAGGTAATGCAGGCAAGGACTGCACAAAAACGCATGATCCCAACGCGATTTGATAAGTAATCCGAGAGCCAGCCCCATGAAAATGGTCCCAAAATTCGAGTTACCTGCAACATCGACATTAAGGCTGCGATCTCGATAGCACCAAAGCCGAGCTCTGCAAAATACAAGCTGGCATAGGGCGACATCAAACCAATATAGGCGAAGTACAAAAAGAAAAAGGCCCCAAAGGCCCAGCGGGAGGAAACTGTCATTCTCAGTAAATTAACGAGTGCGGGTCGCTGGGATCGCGCTAGAGCTTACTTTGACATCGGCACATTGCGCTCGATGACGCAAGGCGTGATCCATCAATACTAAGGCCAACATCGCTTCTGCGATGGGTGCCGCACGGATACCTACGCAAGGATCGTGACGACCTTTAGTTTGAATGACACTTGATTTGCCATCAATATCAATAGTCTCTTTGGGGCTCATGATGCTCGAAGTAGGTTTAATCGCAATCGAGACGCGTAGATCTTGCCCAGTGCTGATACCCCCGAGTGTTCCACCAGAGTTATTGCTCGCAAAACCATCTGGGTGCATCTCATCACCGTGCTCACTTCCCTTTTGGGCAACTACCGCAAAACCAGCGCCGATCTCAACACCCTTCACGGCATTGATCCCCATCATCACATGGGCGATGTCTGCATCCAATTTATCAAACAGTGGTTCGCCTAGGCCAATCGGTACTTTACTGGCGCGCACCTCAATCTTTGCCCCGCAGGAGTCTCCTGCTTTACGCAACTGATCCATGTACTCCTCAAGTTGAGGAATGATTGTTTGGTTTGCCGCAAAGAATGGATTTTGCGGAATCTGTTTGGCATCTTCAAACGGGATCGTTATCTCACCAAGCTGACTCATATGCGCCACAATCTCGGTGCCATGCTGCTCGCGCAACCATTTTTTTGCAATCGCTGCTGCTGCAACAACCGGTGCCGTTAGGCGCGCCGATGAACGACCGCCTCCGCGTGGATCCCGAAAGCCATATTTATGGTGATAGGTGTAATCCGCATGACCCGGACGGAAGGTCTGCATGATGTCGCCATAGTCTTGACTGCGCTGATCGGTATTGCGAATCAGTAAGCAAATGGGCGTACCAGTAGTTTTACCTTCAAAGACCCCCGATAAGATCTCAACCCGATCTTCTTCTTTACGTTGGGTCACATGACGAGAGGTACCAGGCTTGCGACGATCCAGATCACCTTGGATATCTGCTTCAGAAAGGGTCATACCGGGCGGGCACCCATCCACCACTGCCCCAATGGCAGGACCGTGAGACTCACCAAAAGTGGTGACAGTGAACAGAAGGCCTAAGGTATTTCCGGACATAGCTCCATTATGGCACTAGGCGGATCAATGCTCCTGAACCAAGCGTTGCCGAATAGTTGGCATATTAGCCACGATCACCGCGCCCGCTAAGGTTACCCACCAGGTGATATAAATCCAGATCAGCATCAGAGGCACAATCGCAAAGGTTCCATATACCGTTTTGTAGAAAGCAGCTTGGGTGACAAAAAAGGCAAAGCCAAATTTTGTGAGCTCATAGGCGAGGCCTGCAAACATAGCCCCGGTCAATGCGTCTCTCCACTCAACTTTCGTAAACGGCAAGACACGGTAGGCCAGAGCAAAAACAATGAAAGCCAAAAGACTCGATACGATCGTGCTCATGAACTTAAAGCCTGCTGAAAGTACTGGGAACCAGCCACTCGCTGATGCAAACAAGACGCCACTTAGATATATACCAAAACCCAGTAAGAGCGGTCCCATTACCGTAGCAGCAAGATAAATTAGCATCTTCTTCAGAAATGGTCGGCGCTCTTTCACTTGCCAGATCTCATTAAAGGCACGCTCAATGACGATCATGGTCACGATGGTCGTGAGTAATAAGCCAACAGATCCAACCAGAGTTAACTCTTTAGCCTTTGTAGAAAACTGGCTGAGATAGTTTGATATCTGCTGATTAATGCCGCCCGGGAAATAGTTTTTCAGTACCCAGGTCTGAAAAGTGGCTCGTAACGCCACCACGCCCGGTAAGTTCGATACCAAATAGGATCCGATGGTAAGGATTGGCACCAGCGAGAGGATGGTGGTAAATGCCAAGCTGGCAGATACTTGATTGAGCTTTAGGTGCCGATTACGCTCCCACAACTCTTTACCGAGAGGAAGCCAACGCTGGATTGAATACGTTAATTGCATGCCCGTATCATATGGGAATCTATACTGAATTCCAAAGGAAGCGTTTCATATGACCCCCCCAGAAATCTTGGTCTTGTATTACTCCCGCTCTGGTGCTACCCAGAAATTAGCGCGCTTAATAGCCGAAGGTATTGAAAGTGTCTCGGGAGTTAGCACTCGTTTGCGTACCGTGCCAGCCATCTCAGCGGTCTGTGAGACTACAGAACCCACAGTACCCACCGAAGGGGCACCCTATGCGGAATACTCTGATCTAGAAGAATGTATTGGTCTTGCTATGGGCTCACCCACTCGCTTTGGCAATATGGCCGCGCCCCTGAAATACTTTTTAGATGGCAGCTCGGCTCAATGGTTGAGTGGTGCGCTCCAAGGTAAACCGGCGTGTGTCTTTACCAGTACCGGTAGCTTGCATGGCGGGCAAGAAACCACTCTACTTTCGATGATGCTCCCCTTGATGCACCATGGCATGGTTTTGTTGGGGCTACCCTATAGTAATTCTGAGCTCATGAATACAACAACGGGTGGCACCCCGTATGGTGTTTCACATCTAGCGCATGCAGACGGTAGTGCCCCGATTAGTCCAGAAGAAAGTCGGTTAGCCATTGCGCAAGGAAAGCGTCTTGCAGAGATTGCGCTACGCCTGCGAGCAACAAACTGATGGGTAATATGCTCTCCAAAATCCTTGATAAGGATAAATACGTATTAATTGCGAGTGCTGCGACGCTAGACCTCATCCTTTTGTGCATCGCTTGGGAATGGTTTATCTCTCCGCTACGTCCGGGCGGCTCTTGGCTGATTCTGAAAGCCCTGCCACTAATCATCCTCTTGCCCGGCCTATGGCGAGCCAAGATCTACACTATGCAATGGGGTACGATGCTCATTCTGGTTTACACCACGGAGGCTTTGGTTCGGCTCTCCGAATCGGGTTGGAACTTTTGGATGGCACTGCTAGAGCTAGTGTTCTCGATCATCGTCTTTGTATGCCTGCTCTTGTATTTAAAGCCCATCAAGGCAGAAGCAAAGGCAAAGGCGAAAGCGGATCCCAAAGCAAACACTACCCCCAAGCAATAGAATGATGGCATGAGCCCTTCTGCATTCATTTCACATTGCCAAAAACTTCTGGGGCAGCCATATGTTCTGCTTGACGATCAGGACAAAGCGCCCTACTTAAGCGACTGGCGTAATCGTTACCAAGGCAAGGCTCTTGCCATCCTTTTGCCCAATACCACTGCACAAGTGGCTGAGATTGTGAAGGCATGTAATCAGGCCAAGATCTCTATCGTGCCGCAAGGGGGCAACACGAGTATGTGTGGCGCTGCTACTCCCAATGACAGTGGGCAACAGGTAGTTATGAACCTCAAGCGCATGCAGGCCATACGCGGAATTGATGCGAGCAATCAAACGATCGTGGTTGAGGCTGGCTGTATTTTGCAAACTGTTCAGGAAGCAGCTAAAGCACAAGGATTTTTATTTCCTCTGAGCTTAGGNGCNCAAGGTAGCTGTCAGATTGGTGGTAATTTAGCAACCAATGCGGGTGGCACCAATGTCTTGCGCTACGGCAATGCGCGTGAGCTGTGTTTAGGTCTTGAGGTGGTCACTGCACAGGGCGAGGTCATGCAGGGTCTTCGCAGTTTGCGAAAAGACAACACTGGCTTTGACTTACGCGATCTCTATATTGGATCCGAGGGTTGCTTGGGCATCATCACTGCGGCGGTGTTTAAGCTATATCCGCTTCCAACAGCACAGTGGACAGCATTGGTAGCAGTGCCTGATATTCCATCGACCATCCAGCTCCTCAACCTCTTTCAGAAACGTACGGCTGCTTTACTCACCGGCTTTGAGATGATGTCTAAAGATTCTTTAGACCTGACTGCAAAACACTTTCCGCAGATGAAGAACCCTCTGTCCAACGATCCAGCGTATACCGTTTTGGTCGAGTTATCCGATCACGAAAGTGAAGAGCACGCTCGNAATCTAATGGAGAGTGTTCTAGAAAGTGCCTTTGAGAGCGGTCTAGCGACTGATGCTGTGATTGCTAGCAACCTCTCTCAGGCTCAATCATTTTGGACCATGCGCGAGCATATTACGATGGCCCAAGCGCAAGAAGGCGCTAATCTCAAGCACGATATCTCTTTACCAATCTCTTCCCTGCATGCTTTTATTGAGGAAACCGATGGTATCTTGCGACAACGCTTCAGTGGCGTGCGCCTTATTAACTTCGGACATCTTGGGGATGGTAATTTGCATTACAACGTTGCTCCCCCCGTTGGAACAAACCCCAAAGAATTTAACAGCAGTCATGAGCAAGTAATTCATGATGTGGTCTATACGCAAGTTGAGAAACACCATGGCTCTATCTCTGCTGAGCATGGCATTGGCCAGCTCAAACTTCCTGATTTAGAGGCTCATCGAGGCTCTGTAGCCCTTCAACTGATGCGCAGTCTGAAACATGCTCTCGATCCTAATAACATCCTAAANCCTGGCAAAGTGATCTCNCAATAATGCTTCGCTTACTTTTTATNCTGNCGCTATTTATTTNTGGAACGGCTAATGCAAACTTGNTNGAGGATCTGCGTTCTGGCTCTAGCCTCATCATCATGCGCCATGCTGATGCCCCAGGATTTAGTGACCCGCAAGGTTATCGTCTCAATGATTGCTCTAGCCAACGTAATCTCGGTGATTACGGGCGCAAACAAGCATCAGAGATTGGTCAGTGGCTTGCAGCCCAAGGAATTAAAGAAGCCCGGGTCTTTAGTAGTCCTTGGTGTCGCTGTATGGATACGGCTACCCTCCTTAATAAAGGGAAGGCTGTTCCAGAGTCTTCGTTAGGATCTTTCTTCGAAGAAATGAGTCGGGGGGATAAACAAACAAGAGAGCTTGAGGCTTTTATACAAAAACAATTATCAAGCAGCAATAAGGCCCCGTTGATCTTGGTTAGTCATCAGGTTAATATCCGCGCCTTGACTGGTGTCTCGGTCGGCTCAGGACAAATGCTCTTGGTGAAGGTGAACAAACAGGGTCAGG
>JGI25922J50271_10000152_pt1 | contig 19928 bp, 21 predicted proteins | sample LauGreSu1BDMLBDD_2_FD_50271 | JGI IMG/M metagenome (IMG submission 50271) | reverse complement strand
GGCAGCACTGGTGAAGGCACGGACTGGCCGGCGGGTATGGCAGGCCAAGAAGTCCGACATCATTGATGCGCTGGTTGAGTTGGCTGAGAAGCGTGGGCGGTTCCTGCCGCCTGAGGCTGAGCAGCTGGCGATGCAGTTGAAGGCGAACCAGTTCGGTGATGCTGCACCGTTGTTTGATCGCCCGGCTGACCTGTCTGCACCTGGCATGACCAAGGTGCTGGACGCTGATGGTGTTGAGCAGCTGGTGCCGGCAACGGACTACAGCGGCCGCGGCATGGATGCTCAAACCCGTGAGCGGTTGAAGGCTGAGATCCTGCAGCGTGCAATCGACAACGGTGAGGTGCAGCCACCAATCACCCCGTTGCCGCAGCGGCCGGTCACAGCGTTTGAGCAGAGCTCACTGGTGGATGACCTGTTTGCTGACCCCACCGGTCAGCTGCCGCTGGCGTTCTCCACCGATGCACTGCCCACGTACAAGGCGGGCGGGAAGAACGCTGATGCGTTGATTGAGGAGATGCGTCTGCGGTTTGAGTACAACCTGCTGGATGAGCAGGCGCAGCGTGCGCAGCAGCAGGCGCTGATGGCAGCGCATGGTTGGGACACGTTGCCGTGGGAGGAGAAGAAGAAGCTGGGGATCCTGGGTGAAGGGTTCTACAGCTTGCAGCCGTACAGCGAACGGTTCCAGGCACCAACACCACAGTTCAACCCCGAGCTGGATGCGGTGCCACCACGCAAGCCGAAGCAGTACGGCATGGAAGGTGGTGAGCTGGTGGAGAAGACACCAGCAGCGAAGCCCACACCAGCAGAGGCCGCGGCTGCCAAGAAGCAGCAGGCTGCTACCGCGAGGATGACCAAGGCTGATGCCAAGCAAGGCATGACCGTGGTTGACAAGCAAGTCCAGGCGATTGAGAAACGGCTGGAAGAACTGACCCGCCAATCCCAAGGAGCGAAGTGCTGATGGCTAGCTGCAATGACCTGGGCCAGGAGATCAAGGAACTGCAGGACCAGCTGGAAGCACTGAAGTCCACGCGTCGTGGGCTGGAGGCGCAGGCAGCACTGGCTGATGGCCAGCCTCAAGCCAAGCCAAAGGTGCTCAAGACCTACACCGGTGATGAGGTGACTCTCGATCCCGGCAAGTGGGTGACGGAGGCAGAGATGGATGCCATGCAGATGGGCGATGAAACCGTCCGTCAGATGGTGGCAGCTGGGTTCCAGGGCAACCGGACACCGAACGGTCGCACTGGCCGGATGATCAACTACAGCCAGATCGATCCCAGCCAGGAGAACATCGCTGCCCTGCTGGAGGTGATGGGTCTGAAGCGTGCCGGCACTGACAAGGGTGTGGAGCTGCGCCGGCCATTCACCAACCAGGCCGCGGCGAAGGCGTTGATGGGCATGGCGCAGCAGGCAGGCGCCGATCCTCGAGCAGTGGCTGAGGCGCTGCAGAAGCGGGTGAAGGGAATCGACAACCTGCCCAGTGCTGTCTATGCCGCTGCCAAGGCGAGGTGGGATGCAGCCAGCCAGTACACCGATGTGCTCGAGGAGCTGGCCGATGCGATGGATGGTGGCTACCTGACTGATGGCTTGAAGCATCAGGCTGGCAACGCTGCCAAGTGGGCGCACTTCTACGAGCAGCTGGATGCGCAGGTGCGGCGACGTGTTGGCCAAGCGCTGAAGTCCATGCAGTTCAAGCAGGACGCAGAGATCAGCTTGATCGACGTGAGCAAGGACGTTCAGGACCTGACGCTGGATCAGATCACCGGCAACAGCCTGGTCGGTGACATGTTGAAGGTGGTGGCCGAGGGCAACGCCAAGGCACTGCGTCAGATGGCAGCGGCCAAGCGTGCTGATCAGGCGCTGGGTCTGAATCAGCCTGGGTTTTACCGGGACCTGAACCTGCTCAACAGTTTGCGCAGGGCCAACCTGCTGTCGTCCTTCTCCACCTGGGCGATCAGGAACCCACTGTCCGGTGCGCTGGTGCAGGGCATCTACATGGCTGAGGACATGGCGTCTGGCGGGATGCGTCTTGCTGCGAAGAACGGGATCAAGGCTGGTGTGGCCGATGAGCTGAAGGCTGCTGGCTATGCAGGCCGTGCCTTCGTGGATGCGTTCAGCATGAGCTGGGGCAACTTCAAGGAAGCGCTGTCCACCGGCAAGACAACGGTGGCGCGTGACTCGCTGAAGTACGTGGAGTCAGCTGATGAGCTGCGCAGTTCCAAGGCCATCGTCAACGCTGCCTTCGACTCCGCGTGGGAGGACATCACCAGCTGGAAGGGTCTTGCCAATCCAGTGAGCGTGTTGAACTTCATCAACGGTGGCTTCTGGAAAGTCTTCGGCGGTGGCGTTGAGCGGCTGACTGGATCGGACGCTGGGTACATGGCACCGTTCCGCATCCTGAACGCAACGGACGACTTCATGCAGACGCAGGCGTTTGCGTGGAAGAGCAGCCATGAAGCATTCGTGCGTGCTGCTGAGGAGGGCAGAGCAGCGGGACAGGGGGTGGGATGGATTGAGCGTCGTGCTGACGAGCTGGCCGGTCAGGCCATGTTCAGCGGCAACTTCAGCGATGACGACCTGGTGCAGTACCGCAAGGCACGGAACGCGGAGTACGGCATCCCGGTTGGTGATGAGATCGGTGACGACGAGCTGCGGGCCATGCTCTACAACCAGATGAAGGGTGTGCCCAACACCGAGTCAGAGCTGGGCCGGCTGTCGCTCGAGCGTGCCAAGAACAGCACCTTCACTGGTGATGTGACTGGGATGGCTGCACCGTTTGTGAACGGTGTGCAGCAGATGCGATCCAACCCGTTCATGGGATGGGCGCTGCCGTTCTGGAAGGTGCCGATCAATGGCATCGGCTGGGTGCTGAACCGTGATGTGATCGTTGCTCTGCCGAAGCAGATCCTGATGGAGGGTCAGCAGCTGGTGAGCAAGGGTGCGAAGTTCACGGTGGAGGAGATGTCCGATGCCAGGGCCCGCACTGCAGTGGCAGTGGCCATTGCTGGCATGACCCACGTGATGTGGGAGAACGGGTTCTTCACGGATGGTGGATCGTTCGATGTCCGCCAGCGGGAACGTGAGCGGAGGAACTGGAAGCCGTACAGCTTCAGCTTGGCCGGCACGCTGGCTGAGGCGACCAAGTTCCAGGGCAGCTCGATTGATGTGATCGACCTGATGGGCCTGCACGCTGACATCCTTCGTGCGTATCACGATGGTGTGATGACGTGGAAGGAAGGCGAGGTGAACATGGTTCCGATCCTGATGGCCTACGCCAACCTCATCAAGAACAAGGCAGCGCTGAAGAACATCACCAGCATCATGAACTGGGCGCAGGACCCGCAGCGCTACGACTTTGGCCGGGTGCTGGGTGATCAGATGGGCGGCCTGCTGCCACTCAGTGGATTCGGTGGCACGGTGTCCCGGTCCTTCTCCGATGCGGAGGAGATGCTGGCCAAGCGGCGGATGCTGTCAGCCAACGAGGTGGCAGCGCTGAAGAAGGACCCGAACTACAAGCTGATTCAGCCGGTGATCAATGCTCTGCAGACGGCGGGCGATGCGTTCGTGAAGGGCAACGCTGGCATCCTCGGCGGGCTGCTGCCACGGGAGAAGGACTGGCTGGGCAACAGCATCCAGCGACCACTTGGTCTGCCGGTGGATCTGACCGTCCCGTTCATGCCGGTGATCAAGCCGCAGGATCAGCTGTACCAGTGGCTGGAGAAGCATGGCTTCGGAGACAAGCCACGTCCTGATGGCACCTTCGAGATGGGTGGCGCCAAGGTCCAGATGAGCAATGACGAGGAAGACTTCTACCGGGAGACGATGCGGACGGTGAGGGGTGAGATCCCACCGGAGGGGATCGGTCAGTCAGCTGGTCGGCTCATGCCGATCTGGCAGTACGTGCAGGGCCAGGACATGGCAGGTGCACTGCGCAGCCTGATGCGTGATCCGAAGTACAACCAGCTGCTCAACGACCCGGCAGGTGGTGTCAGCCCGAGCTTGGCGGTGCAGCAGGGTAAGAGCCTGGCTGAGCGGAAGCAGTCAGGAGGTGGGAAGCTCTACGCCCCTGTTGACGACATCATCAACTACTACGACCGGCTGGCGTTGATGAAGCTGCTGAGCAACCAGCAGTTTGATTTCCGTCAGCGGTACCAGGCCGTTCTCAGGCAGAAGCAGGTTGGGTTGCAGCAGTACGCAGAGAGCATCAACGGCATGGGGGTGGGCCGCCAATAGGGAGGCCGGTAGCCTAAGGACTGCACAGGTGCAAGCCTTTCGGCAATGGCAATCCCCACCCCCTACAGCTACCGCCAGTACCAGGGGGATGGGGCTGCCAAGGATTTCAGCGTCCCGTTCCCGTATCTGGATCGCGCTCACGTCCACCTGTTCCTTGACAGCAGGGAGCTGGTGGATGGGACGGACTACAGCTGGACCAGTGGGACGCAGCTGAAGCTGAACGTGGCACCGCAGGCAGCAGTGGCAGGGACACCGCCAGTTCCTGCCCAGGTGCTGACGGTGCGGCGGATCACGCCAGAGGACGATCAGATCGTCCAGTGGAAGGACGGCAGCTACATCATTGCGGATGATCTGAACGAGTCAGACAAGCAGTGGCTGTACCTGATCCAGGAACACCACGATGCGGTGCTGCTGCTGCTGTATGGGAAGGGGTCGATCCCTGGTGGTGGGAACCCTGCTGCCAGCCTGTCCTTCTGGAACAACCTGCCCAGGAGCAAGGACCCCAATAAGGGGACAGCAACTGAGATTGCTCAGACCATCACCAAGCTGGACCAGCTGCTGGGTGATTGGCCCAAGGATGGCAAGGACAAGTACATCGCCACCACTGATGCGATCAGTGCTCGACTGGATCCCTATGTGCAGGACGGTGTTCCCACTGCCCTGGGTCTGCCGCAGAAGGAACAGCAAGGCAAGCAGTGGTTTGACACCGATGAGCTGGTCCAGCGGTTCTGGGATGCAGATGCTGGCGCCTGGGTGACGCTGGCCAACACTGGCCCGCAGGGTCCGCCTGGTCCGAACGTGTTCTTTGGCGTTGCCTTCCCACCTGAACCAACAACCTACGGGCTGTGGTACGACACCAATCGGAGGGAGATGCGTCTGAGATACGACGACGGAACAGGTGTGCAGTGGGTGCTGGCTGGTGGGGTCGCCCCGCCAACCGGTCAACTTGTTGCTGGTAATGGCGTTGCTGCCAACTCTGTCCATGAAATCCAAACCATTGATCAAGGAGTGATCTGATGACTGTTGTTGTTCAGCAGCTGCGTACCACCAGCGCAACTGCTCTCCCCGCTTCACTTGAGCCCGGACAGATTGCACTGAATCTGGCCAACGGCTGGATCTTGATGGGTGATGGCTCCAACGGTGTCTCTGCCGCTGGTGCCCCACTGACTGCTGGTACTGCCACCGTCTTCGGCGTGGCTGGCGTGGTGGTTCCTGCCACCCCACCTGCTGGCAAGGGCTATGAGATCTATGAACTGAAGAACCCACCGGCCTCGGTGCGGATCTTCTCTGGCACCGGTGCTGCACTTGATGCAGCCAACGGTGGTACGGGCACCATGACGGTGCGGACCACTGCCTACTTGGTGGCCAGCACCACGCCACCTGCCAATCAGATCAACTCTGCAGCTGACCTGCGCTCGGGTGACACCATCGTGGTCAGCGGTGGCACCGCTGGTTCCCCTGGTGGTTCCTATGTGTGGGATGGCTCCAGCTGGCTGCTGACTGGTGGTGCGCTGCCTGATGCAACCGCCCGCATTGGCACCGGCGCTTCCGGCACTGGTGGCACCAAGGGTGTTGTTTACCTGGCCCGCGACACTGATGTGCAGCCCACGGCCCAGGCAGGGGCCACCGCACCTGATGGTCTGGCGGTTGCCACTGCTGGCCAGGTGAAAGCCCTGGCTGAACTGGTGGCTGGTCTGGCTACGGGCTCCACCCTGCTGGGCACCTACGACGCTGGCGCTGCAGGTGGTGGCTCGATTGCCACCGTGACCACTGCTGCCTCTGGTGGTGGCCGCACTGGCTTTGCTGCTGCAGCCAAGATCGCTGCTGGCCGCGGCATGAAGGAGGGCGATTACCTCCTGGTGGTCAAGCCTGGCACCGTCACTGGTGAGACCCCAGCCACCTTGAACGTGGCGATGAACGCCAACGATCACGTCGTCTACGACGGTGCGACTTGGCACCTGGTGTTCTCTGGTGTGGTGGCAGCAACGGGCTTCTCCGTTCACTCCGCATCTGACGTGAGTGACACCACCGTGGCCAGCGTCACCTCTGCCAACCAGAAGGGTGTGCTGGTGCGGGATAACGCCATCACCGATGGCACAGCTGCTGCATACAAGCTCGTGAACACACTTGATCTGGGGACTTTCAGCTGATGTTGCAACTACTTCTTCGCCGTTGTGGAATCAAGGGCACCAAGCCCACGGTCTCTAAACCTGCTGCGGCGGGGGAGTTGGCCCAGGGGGAACTGTGGTTGAACAACAACCATGAAACCCCTGGGCTTTTTGCCAGAGCAGATGATGACTCACTGATTGAGTTCACGCCAGAGAAGCCGTTCCTGCAGGACGGCACTAACGCCAAGCCCAGGACAGTCCTCAGCAAGCTGAAGGATGCAGTCAGCGTTAAGGACTTTGGCGCCAAGGGCGATGGATCAGTGGATGACACCGCCGCTATCCAGGCAGCGATTGACGCCCACGATCATGTCGTCATTCCGCCTGGTCGCTACCGCTGCGATGGCGGCATTTTGATCAACAGCACCTACACCCACCGGAAGCTGGTGTCAATGAGCGCCGGCACCACGCTGGTACGGGTGGCGGCGTCTTCAACATCAACCGATCCAGTGGTTGAACTGCTTGGTCTTTATGGACACTTTGACGGGGGCTTTGGCGAGATTCTGTCGGAGAACGATTCTCCTCGCGGTGTTGTTGCGTTGGGCCATCGAGATACCGGCACCCTTCAGACAGGCAATGGCCTGTGCTGGTCATTTGTGAATTGCGATGTGCGCTGCAAGGCGTACACGACAGAGCCTATTGAGGCCGCCACTGTTGGCGTCTACATTCCCTCGGCGCAACCGACCAAGGGGACAAGTAGCGCCAACTACTTCGGCACGGTGTCAAATGTGCGGGTCTTCGATGCGTCAGTGGCGTACTGGCTGACTGACGTCAGCAATTCGCACACCTTTGTTAATTGCGCGATTGATCACTTCTGGCACTACGGCTGGAGATTGAACGGCGCCTACGCTAACTCAATCTATGGCGGCTTCATCAACGGCTGCAACAAGAATGGTGGCTACGCGATCTACCTTGGCAATAAGCTGACTCCAGCGGCAGCTCATGCAGCCAATCACCAGTCAAGCAACAACAACATTTTTGGCGTTGCGATGGAGTTGTATAGCACCGGGAACCACGGTGTCTACATTCCTGCTGGGGTTGCCGGCGCTGATAGTGCCCATAACTTTGTCCAGTTCAGCTGGAACAGCACCGGCACTCCGGTGGAAGACCTGACGGATAGCGCTCTCAACACAATCATTGATGGCGTGACTACTTTCAGGCTGGGCGAAAACCTGAAGATGCCGAATAGCACCATTACCGGCAAGCATCTTCTGCAAATTGGATCTGCGGCCAACTTGTCTGCCCATACCATTGCAAGAACATGCCCGCCTGGTGCGGCTGTGCTTGTCGTTGAGAACCTTGGCACGGCTGTTGGAGCCCCATCCGTTTTGGAGCTTCAGTGGAATCAGGCCGTTACTGGCTACAACGGTCCCATCATCAATGCGTATCACGTACCAACAGCCAAGAGCGTCTTCAGGGTTCTTGATGATGGCAACTGCCAGAACGTCAACAACGTTTATGGCGCCATTTCAGACCGAAAGTTGAAGAACCTGTTGGGCGCGGCCAGCAGTCAATGGGATGATGTGAAGTTTCTGGCTGATCACCTTCAGCGGTACACTCTTAAGTCGGACCCGCTCAATGTTCCCCAGATTGGCTGGGTTGCCCAAGAGATCGAAGGGCAGTGCCCAGGTTTGGTGTTTGACACTCCCGACATGAAGCGCACGGAAGGAGTAGACGCGGACGGGAATAAAACCGTTGCTAATGAGCCGACTGGCACTACGACCAAAGGGGTCCGCTATTCCGTCGCCATGCTCAAGGGCTTCAAGGCTTTGGGCGAGGCGATGGCGCGGATTGAGCAGCTGGAGCACCAGATCGCTGCCTTGTCTGTTGGCAAATAACACTCCACATCACCACCCACCTGAGCCATGTCCTTCCCCTTTCCCAAGAACCCGACTGATGGACAGGTGGTGTCAGCCACTGCTCCTGATGGGTCGATCCTGACGGCCACCTACAAGGCGGTCAAGAATGAATGGGAGCTGACCCGTACTCCAGCTCCTGGCAGTGCGATCAGCAGCGGTGCCCCACCGTCTCCAGTGGTGGTGACAGCCACGGCTGATGGACAGGTCATTACCTGGGACCAGGTGGCTGGCAGGTGGGTGGCGAAGGCACCGTCTGCTGCGACCAGTGGCACCACCAAGAGCTTCGTCAAAGGAACGCAGGCTGCCCCTGATCAAGCCAATGGTGTTGGTCCTGCTCAGCTGCGGCCTGGAGACATCCAGTTCACCGCTGAGAATCTGCACCACGAGATTAAGTTCTGGAATGGTGCGAACTGGCTTGAGAGCCTGAGCGAGGACACGATCAAGCAGTGGATCAGCGCTGGCTCCCTGTTCCGTGGTGTGGTGAAGGAGTCCACGCTGGCTGCCTTGCCTGCTGTGGCATTGGCCAACAGGGGCTTCTACTACAGCTGGACTGGGGCGCCGGGTCATGTGGTCACAGCAGCTGACCCAGGCATTGGCACCGACCTGGCTGGGGAAGTGCTGCAGGTGGGTGACTGGATTCAATCAGATGGAACCAAATGGGTGCATGTCCCTGGTGACCTGCTGAGCAAGCAACGCTGGGATTCTCTGGGCAGCTTCACCTCATGGTCTGACACCAGCTGGGAGAAGGGGTCAGTCGTCAGCTACCAGAAGGCGTTCTTCCGTGCCAATGCGCTGATCTCTCCCGGTGACCTGCCTCCTGGTGACCCTGGCTCCAAGTGGACAGACATCACTCCACTGCCTCACATGAAGCTGGAGGAGCTGGAGGACTGCCACAACCTGGCAGCCGCCAATGACAGGGAAGTTCCTGCCTGGGATGCAGTCAACAACGAATGGGTGCCCACGCAGCTAGCCCTGAATGATCTGAGTGATGTAAATGCTAACGTCCTCAATCCCACTGATGGTGCTGTCCTCCAATGGGATGACATGACCCAGCAATGGGACGCTGCCACCACCTTGGCCCTACGCCTTGAAGACCTTGGAGACACTGGTCAACTTGGTGGAGCCACTGCAGGTCAAGTCCCGTCCTGGGACGCAGCAGCCAGTGAGTGGAAGCCTCTATCCGTTATCAACCCTATCCCCTACTTCACTGGTAAGTATGGGCCTGGAACTCTCAGTGGAGGCACGACCTGGGTCCAGTGGCCCAACGCCAAAGAGGGGGACATTTGGGTCAATAAGAACACCACTCCTCCTCACTTTGAGGTGTATGAGAACGGTGCTTGGAAGGTCTGGAACTTTGCTACTGAAACCAGAGCCCTTGGACTGCTTGGCGACCTTGCCAACGTGGACCTTGGCAGCAAGGCACCGGGCAATGGTGATGCCCTGATTTGGAACGTCAAAAAAGAGCAGTGGGTTTCTGGTAACACCCCTGCTCACATTGCTCAGTACACGGCAAGCAGTGTCTACAGTGATGGAACAACCGTCTACTACAAAGGCGGTATCTTCAAAGCCACTAGAGCCATTGCGGCTAACGAGTCTCCCGAGTTCCTGACTGGAGACGTGTTCCTGTTCTATCGGGCACAAGCCGATGGATCTGGTGACTTCGGTGGACCCTTCCGGGTATTCCGCGTTGAGAAGGTTGCAGATGCCACTCTGCCTCCTGCCTTCACTCCTTCTTCCAACGGCAGGACCAACTGTGTCTGCTACAAGGATGATCGGAATTGGAGCGTGTGGGAATGGGTGATGGTGGATTTTGTCAACCTCACCTATGGTTGGGTGCGTAAAGATGGTGCTTATTCCAAGCGGACCTTATGGCGTAGTCACTTCCTCCCAACTAAAAACAAGGGCACCTTTGTTCTTTGGGTTGTAGATGACGCCAAGGGGACAACGGTTCCAAAGGCTAGAGAGTATCCGTGGGAGATGCTTCCCATTCGTGGGGATCTAGCCGCTCTACATGACTGTCATGTTGACGACCCCCATGATGGTGATGCCCTTGTCTTTAACGGCACAACCAACCTGTGGGAAGCTGTTCCGTCTTCAGCGTCTGCTTTATCTGAATGGTCTGGCACTAAGTCGTACAAGTCTGGCGCAACGGTTCTACGTAACAACAACCTCTGGTTCGCCACGGCTGATGTGGCTCCTGGCATAGAGCCTGGCACTCTGATCAACCCGACCAGTATTGCCAAGGGTACGCAAAGGAGCTTTGCCACGTTTGGTCCAGTTGTGCCTGGCAGTACCCACCTGGAAACATTTGACGGCACCATCCCTGGTGCATGGAATGTTGGTGACTACTACGCTTGGTCTTGTGGAGCCCCAATCCCTTACACAGTCCCAGCTGGTCCTTTTGCTGGCACCGTAATAAACAGTGCTACTGGCTTCCTTGTGGTTGTCGACAAGGATGGCACCAACGGTTGGCTGGGAACCCTTGGCTGGGAGCTGCTTCAGGTTCCGACTATTCCCGCAACAATTGCTGCCAGCGTCGCCAACCCTTGGAGAAAGGAGCTTATTGACTCCTACAGCAAGGCCGATGTTGACAACAAGGTGAACGCACTAGCTGGTGGCATGAGCCACGGTGGAGCTGTTGTTGACTTCCTGGCTGCACCACCCGCTTCCCCGGTTGCAGGGGAGGCATACATCGTGTCTCCCAATGCAACGGGTGCATGGGCTGGCAAGGACAATCAGATCGCTCAGTGGCTAAGCGGTGCCTGGGTATTCACCCAACCATCTGCTGATGACACTCACCTGGTCGAGAAGCTGTCTCAGATGTGGCACTACAACGGAACCATCTGGGTGAAGGTTGCTGACCTGAGCCTGAAGATGGTTGCCTTGACGCAGGCTGCTTATGACGCAATAGCTACGAAGGATCCCTTGACCCTTTACATCATCTCAGCATGAGCACCTTCAACTTCGCCACAGCTACTGCTGTGAAATACGGAACTACTGTTCCTAAGAAGATAATGGTGGGTGCTACCCAGGTGTGGCCTAAGGCTTCTGTTGGTTACACAACTCAGTGGGTTACACCACCTGCTAATTGGAACGGGCGTGACCGATGCAAGTTTACGAATGACACAATGTGGGATGGAACTCCATTCCCAAGCACGATGCCCCTGCAGACTATTCAGTTGAAAGTGTCTGATAGGTATGGTCTCCCCGCTGTTAATGGCGGGGGTATTGACAACCTAAACCAACAGTCTGAGTTCCTCTGCCTTGCTGAGGATGGAGTCACTGTGTATGGCACAAGCAGTGGTGCAGCCGCTGCTAACTACAACGCTTATCAAACCAGATACGGCGGCACAGTGCAACTGCCCACGGCAACAAAACCTGGGGATGTGCTGTATTGGATTATCGGTATGGACCCAGCCTACTGGACTACTTCTGTCCTGAAGATCGAGATCATTGCATGAAACACGCCATCCCATCAGCGGTGGTGACATCGAGACAGCACCTGTTCACTATGGACTCAATACTTTCATAAAAATAAATTAGTAGGTCTTAGTGCTATGTTTAGAGCAGTCACAAGCACCATTCATGCACGAGACCTGGAAGCCAGTCCCCGGCTACGAGGGGCTGTACGAGGTCAGCGACATGGGGCGGGTCAAATCACTGGGCCGTCCCTACAAGATGCGGAACTCCCGCCAGCCGGAGGTGGTCATGGACTGTAAAAAGCCAGAGCGGATCCTGAAGACCACCAAGCCGAAGTATCCGCAGGTCGCCTTGTATGCAACAGACGGGACCAAGACCCAGCCACTGGTTCATCACCTGGTGCTGCGGGCTTTCGTTGGTGAAGCTCCTGCTGGCATGGAGGGAAACCACAAGAACGGCGACTCAGCCGATAACAGGCTGGAAAACCTGGAATGGGTAACTCACCAAGAGAACATCGTTCATTCCAGGCATACCCTTGACAAGTGTGTACGAGAAAAGAACGGCAACGCCAAGCTCACCGAGCAACAGGTGATCCAGCTGCGGCAGGCCAGGGTCAGCGGTCAGTCTGTCTCTGCGCTGGCCCGTGAGTTTGGGGTGAGCGTCACTGCTGCCTGCAATGCGGCTACCGGCAGAACCTGGAAGACGCTGGAGATGGCTGCCTAATGCAACCCTGGCTACGCAACTCAATCATTGCTGTCGTAGCCAGTATCTGCTTCCTGTCGATTGGTTGGTGGGGTGCTTGCACTTTCTACATCGGACCACAGCTATTCCAGGCAGCGATGGCAGGCAGGCTGAAGGATGGCGAACCCACCGTCTGTCAGGACGTGGACAGCAGGGCCGTTCAAACATTGACAGCATTGCTGGCCACTCTCATCGGCCTGGGCAGCACACCGAACAATCAACCCTGAGGTTTCGCTGCATCCTTCTCCTGCAGATCAGCCAGCCATTCATCGAGCCTCTCCCGCATGGGCAGACCCTTGCTGATCTTGAGGAACCGCCGCAGCTCGGCCACGTCCCTAATAAACACGCTGGCACCGCTGGAGTAGGCCACGTATGCCCTGCCGTTGTGATCGCGGTAGGTCTCGATGGTGGTGTGCTGGGAGAGGGTGAGCTTGTCGTATTTCATTCGCCCCCCAGCTCGGCGGCGATGGCGAGGAGCTTCTTGCGGCAAGCCTGGCGGGCATCGCGCTCCCACATCCAACGCTGATCACCCCCATAGAGCGGCTCTTCCGGCACCACCTGATCAGCAGCAGCGCGGAGGGCGGCGGCAGCAATCCAGCGTGACTCATTTAGGCAGTCATCTGGACCGTAGGAGCTGCGACCGTTGGCGGCATCCAGCACCGCCTGCGCGGCAGGGGAGAGGTTGGTCATTGGTCCAGCTCCTTGATAAGTTTCTTCAGGGCCTTGAACTCACCCCACGAAAACCTGATGGTCTGTTCAGCATGGCTGCTCAGGTGAGCATCGAAGCCTTCACCGTTGTGCCATAACGACACTTCGATGAAGTCATCAGGCTTGGCAAGATGATCGAACTTGCTCAGCGGCGCAAAGGCAGCGTCAAGCTTGTAGAGGGTGATCTCAGTCATTGCCACCCTCCAGCTCGGCGGCGATGGCGAGGAGTTGGCGACGAATGTCGCCATGGACGGTGGCGGTCCATGCTTCCTCATAAGTGCGACCACCTTCAACGATCATCGGAGGCACCGGCACTACCTGATCAGCAACAGCTCGCAGGGCTGCGACTAGGCCACTGCGCTCGTAGTAGTAGGGGTTGTCAGCTTCTTTGCAGTAGGCGTCATACACCGCCTGCGCTTGTGGTGATAGTTCAATCATTGCTCCACCCACAGGCAATAGCCATCACCACCAGCGACCTCCCACCTGGGCAGCCAGTTCTTCCAGCTGTAGTGGACGTGATCACCACCGCTGCCCTGCTGGGCCCAGGTGCCGTTGACCACGTTGAGTTCACCGTAAGGATCCAGGGCGATCACACCGGTGTCGTCGTGGCCCACGATCAGCATCCAGTGGCCACCACCTGAGGGGCTGCTGGCTTGGCCGTGGTGGAGGATCCCAGTGCCAACGGGGATGCCACGGTCCAGCAGCTCGATCAGCTCAGCCTTGGTGCCATTGGTGGCGTAGGTGGCCTTCAGACCCAGCTCATGCAGTGCTGCGATCTGCGCTGCGGCCACCGTGCTGTCGCCGTGCTTCTGGCGAATGTGGTTGTACTGGTTCTCGCCAGTCACCTTGCCCTTCCAGGCGGCGATCATGGCGCAGGTAGCTGAGAAGCAGTCACGCCAGCCCTGGCCATCGTCCATCTGCAGCTGGTTGAAGTACGGCACAGCGATGGTCGTCTGCTGAGGCCGCGGCTGCTCCTTATGGAAGTTGGCCAACCAGCTGGCGGATTCGGTGAGCAGTCCAGGGTCTGCCTGGCAGATGGCCTGGCGTAGCTCCTCGATGCCAGCGAGCTGTTGGGGTTCACCCTTGAAGGCAGCGAACACCTGCTGCCAGCGTTCGGGCGTGAACTGGAGGTCGTTGATGGTCATGCGGGGTCAGTGGTGTCGGGCTGATGTTTGCAGTAGTGCAAGGCAAGTGTCAGCTCTCGAGTGCTGCGACGCAGGCAGCGAGGGCATCGGTGTGGATGTGGAGGTAGCGCTGGACTGAGGCAAGAGAAGTCCAACCACCGAAGGCCATGAGCTGGTGAAGTGGGATGCCAGCGCTGGCCAGCTTGCTTGCTGCGGTGTGCCTGCAGGTGTGGATGCTGAGTGCCTCGTCATCAGCCAGACCGATCGCTTCTTTCGCAGCCTCGAACAGGCGTCTGAACTGGGCGTAGGTGTACGGCCAGACCTTGTGGGCACCGACAGCAGGCATGTGGCCTTCCAGGGCCTGCAGGGCGCGTCTGGTGAGCGGTACAGAGCGGACACGGTTGGCCTTGGTCTTGGAGAAGGTGACGCGTGCCTTCACCAGGTCGACGTCATCACCTTTGAGGGCTTCGGCTTCACCCCAGCGGGCAGCGGTCTCAAGGAGGAAGACCAACAGGTTGGCCGCGGCAGGATGACCGGCCTGCTGGAACCAGTGGCAGAACAGCTTGACCTCCTGATCAGAGAACACGCGGTCCTTCAGGTTTTGAAGCTTGAGCTGAGGTGGCAGCTTCGGCACGGTGGCCAGGTGCCCGCGCAGGTGGGCATCAGCCAGCATGGCCTTGAGTGCTGACACCTTCTTGTTGATGGTGGCTGGCCTGTTGCCGGTGCTCAGCAGCTTGCGGCGCCAGGCATCCACGCCAGCTGCTGTGATCTCAGAGAGGAGGGTGTGAGCACCGAAGTGATCAAGGACGGCTTGGCTGTAGATGGCAGCGGTGCGTTCACCTGCAGTGCCAGCCCAGCGGACCTGCAGTGAGAGCTGACGGGCATCCTTGAGGCTGAACAGGGAAAGGCCAGTTGGTGTGGCCTCAAGGTTCACCAGGGCCTCGAGCAGCTCACGCTTGCGTGCGAGGGCTTCTGCCTTGGTCTTGCAGAGACCTGTCTTGCGGACGCCATTGACGCTGACATCAGCGAGCCAGCCAGTGGGAGTGCGGCGAACAGTTCCGGGCATGGTGGTAGGTGGTTGTTGTCCCACCATCCTAGTACTTCCCACCTATGCAGGGAAGCCTAGGAACCTATCAACCCCAGCCTCTTGCTCGAGCGTCTTCAGCGCGTCTGCGCTCGAGGTATTCCTGCAGGCCCTTCCGGTCCGTGCGCAGGCCATCGGTGAGGCCGTGCCTGGCCCTCTCGGCTTGCATCTTGATGGCGTACCGGCGCTTCTCCTCTGGTGTCAGAGGGTTTGTCTGCCAGTCGTTGACCTGCCTGGGGCGAACCATTGTCCGTGGAGAGCTGATGCCCAGTTCATTGCACCGGTGAAGGGCATGGCCCTAGGCAGTGGACGATTGAGTAGGTGGCACAGGAAATTATTGACAGGGATGAGGCGTGAGATGCTCTTATGGTGTGTCAGTGCGGGAGGGGAGAGAGAGAAGTAGGAAAACTCTCTAACTCACTCAGACACAGTTCAGAGACTCAAGCACAGCAAGCACAGTCAGAGGTTGGCCGGTTCCAGGCACCAAGCGAACACTTTCAGATCTTCAAGGGGGAAGTGTTGGGAGGGGAGTCTGAGGGGAACCCAGAAAAAGCTGGCACCTAGGTGTCGATTGTGGTGACCGACAGTCGGTAGCTAGTGGTTGCAGCCGATCTCAGCCACCTGCTGTAGGTGCGATCGATGCGACCACCTAGGAGTGTGTCAATCGGTTTTGGGCCGGAACCTGACACCGTTCCGGCTGAGACTCATTGGACTTGCGTTTGAGTGATCAAAGGGCTTCGATCTGTCTGGCGATGGCGTGGCCTCTAGATGTGAGCATGACGAGAAACCGTCTGCCTTCCTTTGGATCCCGTTCAACGGTGACGAGATCAAAGCCCTGGTGGCCCTTGCGGTTGATGGAACCGAGGGCCTGAACAGTGCGGCTGACGGCACTGCCTGAGAGGTTCAGCTGGTCTTCGATGGTTTTGAGGGTGCATGGACCGTGTTGGACAACGCAGAGGAAGACCTGGATGTGGTGTGCGTAGAGGTGGGTTGGATCCAGCACTGCAAACAGGTCCAGAGCACGGGCCAGCAGACGGTGATCCATGGGCCGTAGCGCCGGTACCTCCTAGGAGTGTGACACCACTGGGTTGACAATGGGACAGGGTGTTGACCCGGTGTCCACCAGACGCAAAAGCACCGCCAGCACTGGCGATCAGGCCACTCAACAGACAGCAGCAGGTGTACGGGCATGGTTCAGTCCTCGTCGCATGTGGTCAGCTCTACACCTAGGTGGCGCGTATCTACATCACCTGTAGGGGTGTTGACAGATGGGAAGAACTGGCTGATCAGTTCCTGGCCCTGCTGGCTGAGACGCAGCTGTTGGCCGCGGCGATGGGGATGCGATCTGATCTCGATCAGGGAAAACGGTGATTCGATCCACCTCCCATGGGCATAGCGGGCACGTCCTCTGAGCAGGCTGACAAGCCGTGCTGCAGTGCTGCCGGACAGTGGCTGACCCTTCTCATCCGTCATCGCAGCGCCCAGGTCGCTCACGTGATCAACACCACCAGCAATCAGCAGCAGCGCCTCAGCAGCGTTGACAGGCACCCCACGACCACTCGTTCGCAGGTGAGCCAAGAAGTGAGCCATCCGCAAATAATCCATTTCCCTTGTCATCCGTCTTCGGGTTAATCGTTTGCGAGCGCAGCGAGCCGGTGGGCGTGGTCGGCTGCAACCAGCGCAGGCACCTGCGGCTCACGCAGGCCCGCAGGGCCGAGTAAGGCGCAGAGACAAGCGGGTTACGCACTCACCACCAGCCACACCCCAACAGCAACTGCAGGGATCGCCAATGGCAGACAGCTTGTGCTGGCACCTGTCACAAGCAGGACAGCACCAATCCATTCCTTCATCACTCACTCCTCTCTCTCGGTGGTTGTTGGGGGGCAGCACGCAGACACCTGCGTCCCACCTGTGCACTTCATAACACCTGCATCTCACCTGTGACAAGCGCGGGGATGCGTGGGTGGTGTCCAAAATGCGGCACGAACCCGACGCGGACAGCTGACTTCGCCCGTCCTGCAAAGGTTCTCGCTTGTCCAGAGTACCTGTCTAACGAAAAAAAAACCACCGCCAGCCAGCCCTGCCACCCGTTCACCGACCGCCAGCCACTGCCCACCGCCACCCGAGCTGCGCTCACCTGCTGTCATCGCATCAACAATCCGCTGACAAGTCAGGCCAGCACTGCATCAGCTGCCCACGACTGCCGCACACATGCCCGCACCGACCAGCAGGTGCTCGAGCAGGTGCCCGCAACCACGGGGTAGGCCCTCAATCGATGCACACGCTCAGAGGCATCTAGCTGCCCCTACAGCACGCCTGCAGGTGGTGGCGAGGCCATCTGCCTTCGGATGCTTCGCCAGCGCCCTGTAGGGAATCGCATGGGGGCCATGGGGGAGTTGCGTCCGCACGCGCTAGGGGGATGCTGCCTAGGCGGGCATAGCGAAACTGGGAAGTAGGTGTCCCCACCTATGCCCCCTGTGACCCTCGATGCCAGGAGAGCGCCAGCTCGACGCTGCAGAGGTGCCACCCAGTGCTGTGCGGTGACGGTGCGAAGCAGCGGTGTCGTGCAGTGGTGGGTGGTAGTTAGAGGGAGATTTCATAGGCCCGTAGGTGTGTCGGGGCGGCAGCAGGGTTCTGGCTGAGTAAGTTTGCACGGTAGGGTGTAAACTTACTTTTGACTTCCCTTGGTATGACTAGAGGTACTAGGCTTGATAAGGACGAACCTAGGTGGGTAGCAGTGCGAGTNCTGGACTCAGAGCAGCCGTACTTCGAGGGCATCACGGCCCTGATCAAGGAGAAGGTTTTGTCCTGCCGTGACGTGGCCGTGTACTACGGGGTGGTGGAGAGGACCAACTGGCGGACGGGTATCTGCGAGTACACCCTGGCTGCATTGGCTGATGAGCTCGGTCTGAGCCGCAAGTACGTGGTCAACTCAGTCGCTCGGCTGAAGCGGGCCAAGGCATTGATCAATCAGGTTGATGGGTTCAGCGGGCGTCGCTACATCCTGGTCAACCCCACCTTCTCCTGGTCCGGTGGAGAGGCGAGGAAGACCAATGCCTGGAAAGCCTGGATCGCAGCGTTGAAGCAGGACTCTCCAGAGGAAGTTGCCGAGTCGGTCCTGGACTACGAGGACCAGGCCAAGATCGACGCTCACAACCGCCGGATGGATGCGGTCGCACGCTGGAACCAGCGCAATGCCAGCTGAACTATCATCAGCTCAAGCGTCTGTGTAATCGGGTCGGGCACTCCAGCTGGGTTCCTCCGAGCACGGGCGATTAGGAAGCCTCCCCTTGTCGGCAGCCTCAAGTCGCGGGGGCTTCCGCATGCCCCCTAGGACTTGACTCCTAGGTCCCACCTGTGCATAGTTGGTGGTAACAACCACCGACCGCCATGACCACCACCTACCAGCAGCGCCAGCAAGCTCTGGCCATTCCCGGCATGAAGGAGCTGCTGACCGAGCTGCGCAACGCCAAAGGTGCTCATGCTGATGCCTGCTTGAAAGTGGCCCCTCCGACCTGGCCACGCACTCCTGCACGGATCCGCAACGATCGCCAGGCAGCTGTTCTCAAGCTGGTGGTGAACGAGATTGAAGCCGACATCAAGCAGCGTGGTGGCGACATCCTGCTGAAGCACCACGCCAGCGAGATGAACCTCTCAGCGATCCTGGCGACCGCAGTCTTCGTGATCTGGCTTGGTCTGGTCAACGCCACCAAGCAGCCGCTGCTGCTGTTCACCCTGCCTGTCGGTGCTGTCGCTGCCGCCAACTTGGTAAAAGCCACCGACCGTCTCCGCTAACCTGCCCATGCGACCGGGGGTGGTTCCCTGGTTGTGCATGGTCCCTCTGGGTCCGTGGTTGTTGGGGAGGCCCCTGTCACTTCGGTGGTAGGGGCCTTCTTCATGGCGGCAAGATGGGTGCATTGCACTGGTGTCATGTACCTCGTCAACACGGCTCGCCTTGCCTTGCACCTGGAGGGCAACCCTGATGCCCCTCAAGCGGTGGTCGCAGCTGCTGTCGCCAAGACCGGGTACACGGGTTACGTGGCTCCTGACTACAAGGCCGCAGCACCTGCACCAACCGGTGGTGGTGGCACTGGCACTGGTGGCACCGGTACTGGCGGCAGCACTCGTCCCTGACCATGCAGTGGGAACCGCTTCCGCCTGAGCTCGAACCACTCCCGCACTTCGCTTGCTACCTGCTGCGGGAGCTCAACCTGGCGGATGCACCCACCAAGCAGCAGCTGGGCATCCTCGAGTATCTCGAGACCGGTCCTGATCGGCAGATCATCACCGCCTACCGCGGCTGCGGGAAGTCCTTCCTCACCGGTTGCTATGCCCTCTGGCGGCTCCGGCGGGATCCGTTCAGAGAGAAGATCCTGCTGGTCGGTGCCACGGCTGACAAGGCGGTGGAGATCAGCACCTGGATGCTCAGATTGGTCCGTGACATTGACATCCTGCAGTGTCTGGAACCGCTCAGTGATGGCCGTTCCTCTGTCAACGCCTGGGATGTGGGGCCTTCGATCGTTGATCAGAGCCCGAGTGTCCGCGCTGTGGGAATCCTGTCGCCATCGCTGACCGGCAAGCGCTGCACCTGCGCCAT
>JGI25922J50271_10000151_pt1 | contig 19945 bp, 16 predicted proteins | sample LauGreSu1BDMLBDD_2_FD_50271 | JGI IMG/M metagenome (IMG submission 50271) | reverse complement strand
ATGGCACCTGAAGAAAGAGCCGGTGAAGGCGTATTTCTTGCATTTCAATATCCTGTAGAGATCCCGGGAGTATCCACAGCAAATTTTCTTAAAACCGCATTAAATGAGATCCGAAAATATCGTGGACTAGAAACAATCGACGCGATGGATTTTCTTGCTTTGATGAAGGAAAAGGCGAAACTCGTTGAACTTGATATGTCATTTCTACAAAGATCACTCAATGAAGGATTTTCTGGCGGAGAGAAGAAGAGAAATGAAATTTTCCAAATGGCTATGTTAGAACCAAAGTTGTCTATTCTTGATGAAACCGATTCAGGACTAGATATCGATGCACTAAGAATCGTCGCACAAGGTGTCAATGCACTTAGATCACCCGACAAAGCAACAATTCTCATCACACATTATCAAAGACTTCTCAATTACATCGTGCCTGATTTTGTACATGTTTTATACAAAGGCAAGATTGTGAAAACAGGCGGAAAAGAATTGGCCCTTGAACTTGAGGAAAAGGGTTATGATTGGATTAAAGAAGAAGTCTCATTATCCTGAACAATATCCCTATGATACAATTACATTCTCTCGAAACATTAAAAGAACAGTTAAGAGTGCAAGATTATCCTCTTGCATTTTTAGATAATCCTCAGTTCTCTGATGGGTTGAGTTCTCTCACCAAATCAGGAATGCCTACACCAAGAAATGAAGAGTGGAAATACTTTCCACTTAACACATTGCTCATGGAAGATTATGTGCTTCCATTAATATCTTCACATCAGCATGATCCAAAGCAGTATCAGCCAAATATTGCACAAGCACATCATCTTGTTATAATTAATGGGAACTATGTCAAATCAGATACCTTTGAAAAAGTTAAAGGTATAACATTAAGAATTGAACATTCACCCATATCAAATATCGAATCTAATCCGAATGATAATCCTTTCCCAATACTTAATGCGCTATTACACAAAGATAGAATAGTATTGAACATTGATGAAGAATATGATTTTTCAATTCCGATTCACATCTTGCAAATCATTGAAAGTGATGACAATATGCCTTTGCTTGCATCACCAACAATTACTATCAATCTTGCAAAAAGTGCCAAAGTAAAGATTATTGAATCATATCATGTTCCTAATGTGCAGAAGGGTCTCATAAATACAAGCTTTTCCGTTCATGCAAATCAAGATTCTGAGTTGCATCATATCATCATTCAAGATGGACTGCAAGATTGTGCATTGATTTACAATTGTGAATCAGTTGTCAAGAGCAATGCAAAAGTTCAGGATCATGTAATTGTCCACGATTCAAACAAAGTTCGCAATACTATCACAGGCAAATTAGTTGAAGAGCATGCTTTGTATAATATCTACGGTATAGTTTCTGGAGACAAACAATCACTCATAGATAATCATACTATAGTTGATCACATCGCTCCACATTGTGAAAGCAATGAGTTATTCAAACATGTATTGGATGAATCTTCAACAGCTGTATTCAATGGGAAGATATTTGTGCGATTGGATGCACAGAAAACTAATGCCTATCAATCAAATCGTACATTGCTTCTTAGCCCCAAGGCAACAATCAATACAAAACCTCAGCTTGAAATATTTGCTGATGATGTAAAGTGTTCGCATGGTGCAACTACAGGTTCTGTCGATGAAGAAGCTTTGTATTATCTACAGGCCAGAGGTATTCCAAGAGAAGTTGGAATGAGATTATTGACAGAAGCATTCATAGGTGAAGTGATACAGTTGATAGATATAGAAGAATTACAATCATATTTTACTGGTTCATTATTATTAAGTTCCGGTGAGTAATATTATGAATTCACTTGTGGATGAATGGAGATCCCATTTCCCAATATTGCAGAACAAGATGAATGGTAAACCACTCATTTATTTGGATAATGCTGCTACAACTCAAAAACCACAAGTTGTCATTGATGCGATTGTTAATCATCTATCCAAGACGAATGCAAATGTTCACCGAGGGGTATATGAATTAAGTCAATTAGCCACTGATCATTTCGAAAAAACGAGAAGTGTTGTTAAAGACTTTATCAATGCTGATTCAATTCGTGAGATTATTTTCACCAAAGGTGCAACTGAGGCCATTAATCTGGTTGCTTCTTCATATGGTGAATATGCATTGTCTGAACATGATGAAATCATTCTTACGATAATGGAGCATCATGCAAACATTATTCCATGGCAAGAGATTGCAAAGAAGAAAGGATGTGTCATCAAAGTAGTGCCAATATCAGTGGATGGTACTTTAGATTTGGATATTTATGCATCGCTCTTTACTGAAAAAACAAAATTTGTATCAATGGTATGGATTTCAAATGCCATCGGAGTTGAAAATCCAATTAAACAATGCATTGACATAGCTCATGATAATAATGTTCCAATTTTAATTGATGCCTCCCAAGCAGTACTGCATAAGAAGATCGATGTACAATCACTTGATTGTGATTTTCTCGTATTTTCAGGACATAAAGTGTATGGTCCATCCGGGACAGGCATTCTTTATGGAAAATCGACATACCTTGACAAAATGCCTCCATATCAAACAGGTGGTGACATGATTAGAAAGGTATCATTTGAGAAAACCACATTTGCCGATTTACCTTCCAAATTTGAGGCAGGTACACCAAATATTGAAGGTTTCATAGGTTTGGGTGCTGCAATTGAGTTTTTGCAAAAACTGAATATTGATGATATTGCAAATCACGAGAGGGAATTACTCTCTCATGCATTCAAACTAATTGAGAATAAAGAGTATATCAATATCATTGGTTACAATGGAACAAATGTTTCAGCTCTTTCATTTATGATGAATGGTGTCCACCCCCATGATATTGCAAGTTTGCTTGATCGGAATGGTATTGCAGTTAGGGCAGGACATCATTGCGCACACCCACTCATGCAGTTTTATGGCGTAAACTCCACAACTAGAATTTCCTTTGCGCTTTATACAACAAAGGAAGAAGTCGAACAGTGTATTGATGNATTGGATGCTATNTATTCTCTCTTTCAATGATTATAATTACTCAATTGGAAAAATATCTTGCATAATTACTCACATTGCATATTTTTGTGCCAGCAGCTTTCGTAAAACTATTATAACACAACGGCTAAACTCAGGTGTCAGCCGTTCATCCCCCAAGTAGATTCCTCTCCAATATCAACCCATTGTTTCATTTTTTGGCCATGTAATGCGTACACCGCGAAATACCACAAGATCAGGTGTGGGTACACCTCGACGAACATCACAGCAACACTCTCATTCCTCTCCTCATGATCATGAGAGATCTTCTTATCATGAAAGATCTTCAAACCATGAAAAAGCCTCCTATCATGAAAAATCATCAACTCCTGCAGTTACAAGTCAAGATGTTTCGCAGTCAGTGGGCGTGATTAATATAGCAGAACTAAAATCAAAGAAAATTGTCGAACTAACTCGCATTGCAAAATCACTTGGTATTGAAGATTATAGTGATTTACGGAAACAAGAACTTATCTTTAAAATCATTGAAGTTCAAGCTCAAAAGCAATCGAAAGACCAGCAATCTGAGGGTACGCTTGGTGAAGGGGTTTTGGAGGTACTTGGTGACGGATATGGATTTTTGAGAGCAGCAGATTATAATTACTTACCTTCTCCTGATGACATATATGTTTCACCTTCTCAGATAAAGAAGTTTGGAATGAGAACGGGGGATACTATTCGCGGACATGTAAGACCTCCAAAAGAGGGTGAAAGATTTTTCGCATTGCTAAAAGTTGACTCAATCAATTTTGTTTCTCCTGATGTAATGCGTGACAGAACTATCTTTGACAATCTAACGCCACTTTATCCTGACAAGAAGCTTGTCTTGGAAACAACAAGAGCTGAATATCCGATGCGTATCATTGATTTGCTTGCGCCAATTGGTAAAGGTCAGAGAGGGTTGATCGTATCGCCACCTAAATCCGGAAAGACTGTTTTATTACAGAAAGTTGCCAATAGTATAGCAAGAAATCATCCAGAGGTGAAACTCATTGTTTTGCTCATTGATGAAAGACCGGAAGAAGTCACCGACATGCAAAGATCAGTTCGAGCAGAAGTTATTTCCTCAACTTTTGATGAACCACCCGAAAGACATGTTCAAGTTGCTGATATGGTACTAGAAAAGGCAAAAAGACTCGTTGAAGCCAAACAAGATGTTGTTGTACTACTAGATTCAATAACCAGATTGGCAAGAGCTCATAATACTGTTATTCCACATTCCGGAAAGATCCTATCAGGTGGAGTTGATGCAAATGCTCTTCATAAGCCTAAAAGATTTTTTGGAGCCGCTCGAAACATTGAAGAGGGAGGATCGCTCACAATCATTGCAACTGCATTGATTGACACAGGATCCAGAATGGATGAAGTGATCTTTGAGGAATTCAAGGGTACAGGAAATATGGAATTAGTTCTTGATCGTAAGTTGGCAGAAAGAAGAATATATCCTGCAATTGATGTGAATAGATCCAGTACAAGACATGATGAGTTACTATTGACACAAGAAGAACTTGCACGAGTTTGGATTCTTCGAAAAGTATTAAGTGAGTTTTCAAGTATCGAAGCAATGGAATTATTGCTATCGAAACTAGAGAGCACAAAAGACAATAGAGAATTTTTACAAGTGATGAATTCTTAATTATTGATAATGGATACATCTGTTTGACATGATATCAGAGTTACTTTATTGGACATTGTGGTTCATTTCTTTCAGCTTAATTGTGATAGCAATAGTGTCACTTTATAATCTGTTTACATTTGTTCGTGTCAAAAGAGTACTAGAGATTGATTATAAGGCCCCATTTATTTCCGTTCTTGTTCCGGCTAGAAATGAAGAACGAGGAATAAGAGAGTGTATAGATAGTTTATGTAATCAAGTGTATTCATCCTATGAAGTTTTGGTTCTTGATGATGGCTCAACTGATTCAACGCCCGATATACTTAAGGAATTACAAGAGCAATATCCGGATACACTTACCATTATTACTGGTAGTTCTTTGCCAAAGGATTGGATTGGAAAATCCCATGCATGTCATCAATTATCAATGAAGGCAAAGGGAGAATATTTACTCTTTACAGATGCAGACACAATTCATTCTCCGTATTCTCTACTTTCATTAGTAAGAACCTCTAGGCATTATCAAGCAGACCTACTTACAGCAGTTCCTAATCAGAAATTGTCTTCTTTTTGGGAACATCTCATGATACCATTTATGCATGTTTTGTATCACGGATATTTACCTAATTCAATGATATATTCAAATCATGATAGTAGATTTTCCGCTGCAAATGGACAGATAATGCTTTTTCGATATGATGCATATCAAGAGATTGACGGACATAAAAGTGTGAAATCTAGTTTGGTTGAAGATATTGACATTGCAAAGAAAATAAAGCAGAATAAAAGCAAGGTAGTTTTGGCAAATGCCATTGATATAGTTTCTTGTACCATGTACAGTGGTTTTAACGAAGTGTTCATGGGTTTTTCAAAGAATTTCTACTCCGGATTATCTGAAAGNTTCTCAATTTTCCTTTTCTTTGTTTTCCATCTTTTTACTGCATATGTATTACCACCAATTATCATAATCTTTGCTTTGATCAGTGGTAATGCTGAACTTATGCAGTGGGGACTATTATTGACAATACTCGGTATGTTCATCCGTTTAAGTTCAACCATTCAGTTTTCTTTACCTTTCTTTCATATTTTTCTTCAACCACTGAGTGCGCTTTTTGCTATCGTAATTGCAGGAAATTCTTTTCTTTGGTCATTACCAAACAGCGGAAGAAAATGGAAGGGTAGAACTTATTGAACATAGAATAAAGTGATGTCATGCTAGATGTATTGATGGATATTCTTCTCTTCAGATTGCATAAGAGAAGTTACGATAACAAAACTCCAAAATTAACAACCGGAACAATTGTTTTTGGAGGTATGATAAGACTTTCTNTCATTGTCATGGCCACNTGGTGGATTTCTGATTTCTGGGAATTTCATCAGTTTTGGCCGATCTTTGCAATGATGGTTATTATGATTGTATTCTACCCCGCTTATCGAGAAATGTCCATCTTTTCAGATACGGTAGAATCTCTCAAAGAATCCACACTCTGTGGAAGTTGCAAACACTTCGAACCATCCGCTCAAATCTGTTCCAGATATGATGAACATATTACCGAGGAACATATTCCTTGTGAAGGAATGGATTGGGAACCACATTCACATTAATGTCATGAAACCAGATATACTATTTGAAGATGAGTCTATCGTAATTATTTCGAAACCTGCAGGAATGCTTACAATTCCTGATAGATTCGATAAGGACTTTCCGAATATCCGTACATTTTTGATTGATCTATATGATGAGATTTTCACTGTTCATAGATTGGATCGAGATACCAGCGGTGTTTTGGTATTTGCCAAGAATGCTGAAGCTCACAAACATTTAAGCATGCAGTTTGAACATCAGCAAGTGCAGAAAACATATTTGGCAATTGTAAGGGGAATTGTTTCAAAAGATGATCAAGATATTGATATACCATTGATTGCCGACACGAGGAAAAAAGGTTTGATGAGACCATCCGCAAGAGGGAAGGAATCATTCACTTCTATACATGTTGTCCAAAGATTTAGAATGGCAACATTATTGGAATGTAAACCAAAAACAGGCAGATTGCATCAGATACGCGTCCACTTATCAGCGATTGGATATCCATTGCTTGTTGATCAGGATTATGGAAGCAATGCCGAATTCAAACTGTCAACGATCAAGAAAAAGTTTAATGTAGGGAAGAATCAAGAAGAAAGACCATTGTTGATTCGTACTCCACTCCATTCTTCATCACTGGAGTTCACACATCCATTAACATTGGAGTCTGTAAAATTTACAGCAGAAATGCCGAAGGATATGTCAGCGACGATCAATGTTCTCAATAAGTATGCAGCATATAAAACTTTTGATTCACTAAGTTCATATGATGAATGGTTATGATGACACTGATGCTTTTAACTCTTCCATAGTAAAGAGGGAAATAAGTGGGATGCCGGCTTTTTCAAGTGCTTCAACGCCACCTTGCTGTCTGTTTATCACACATATACAACAAAGTATTTCAGCTCCTGCATTTCTTAGATCTTCTGCACTGAGTATTACCTGGCCACCACTAGTAATAACATCTTCAATGATGACTAATTTCTTTCCTTTGATTTCAGCACCTTCATTCACTTTTCTAGTACCATAATCTTTCGCTTTCTTTCTAATGAAAGCTGCAGGCAATTTGGTGTGTAAACTGATTGATGTTGCTATAGGAATCCCCCCCATTTCAAGACCTGCCAACACCTCACATTCAGAAGGTATAAGTTCGCTCATTTTCTCTGCGATGGCTTGAAGTATATCAGGCTTGCTTTCAAAGAGATATTTGTCAAAGTATTCATTGCTAATCTGTCCGGATCTCAGAAGAAATTCACCGGTTAAATGTGATATGTTAAAAATCTTCTGGGCTAGTTCTGCTCTTTCCATGATTCTCTTGCCTTTTATTCGTTGATGATTACAATTTACTCTATTTTTGTGAAGTCACATTCCAAATATCCGAATGAATTATTCACTGCCTAATCTCTTAAGCCTACTCAGAGTATTCATTGCACCTATTGTGTATCAGATGATCATATCAAGTGATACAACTTTAATATTTTATGCTTTGATTATTTTCTCAGTAGGAGCAATCACAGATTATCTAGACGGATTTCTTGCACGAAAGTGGGGTGATACTACCTCATTTGGTTCTTTTTTGGATCCGATAGCAGATAAAATACTAACCAATTCCGCTTTGCTTGCTCTTATGTCAATTCATATAATTGATGCATGGATGATTGCAATCATCATTTCTAGAGATGTTCTCATGACATTATTGCGAGTATATGCTGATAGAGTTGATAGACCTATAAAAACATCTATTTCTGCAAAAATCAAAACTGCAATACAGTTAGTATTTACAATAGGTATTTTATTGCTTTTATCATTTGATGCAAATGGAGAATATCTATCGAAATGGGATTCAATCATTGATATAATAGTTTGGAGTATTGTAACTTTAACAGTGTTTACTTCATTTGAGTATATCGTACAGAATAGAGGATTAATAAGTTTATTGATTAAAGAACCTTTATTGCCCGGTATTCATACTATGATTGCAACTTTTTTTGGTATAGGTTATAGTCCTTTGGCTCCCGGTACAGTTGCTTCATTTTCGGCAGTACTGATATTACTTTTTCCCATAACACATTTCCAATTGTTTATTCTATCATCTATAACATTCTTCATATCACTAGCATCTATTAGATTTATTGAAAACAAGTATGGTAATGATGCACCGATTATTGTCATTGATGAAGTGATTGGAGTGTGGTTTATTCTTTCGATTCCTGTTATTTCTCATTCCCCAATGTCTGTATTAGTATCAATAGTGATTTTTCGAATATTTGACATCCTAAAACCATTTCCTATCAATCTAATCAATAGACGAAAAGGTCCAATATGGGTATTGGCTGATGATATATTGGCGACAATATTCACAATCTTCATAATGTTTACTTTGTCATTATTTCAAATCGGCTCAAATCTACTATTCATGCGGTAAGTGAAAGATTAAAAAATGCAATTATTTGAAAAAGTATTTGGGAATTACACTATCTATATGCTAAATTGCAAGCGTAATTCGTTATCGCATAATGTGTTTATGGAGTAGTTCAATGAATAAACAAGAACTCATTGCTGCAGTTGCCGAGGATACCGGCATGTCAAAAGTTGCTGCTGAAAGAGCAGTTAACAGTGTCTTTGAAAACATCACTGCACAACTTGGTGTAGGTGAGACTGTTGCTCTTCTCGGATTTGGTACTTTTGGTGCAAGTCATCGCAAGGCACGTGAAGGCGTGAATCCTCGCACTGGCGAATCTTTAAAGATTCCTGCACGCAATGTTCCGAAGTTTTCTCCCGGAAAAGCATTGAAAGAGATCGTAAATTCTCCCAAAGCTAAAAAAGCAATGAAGAAGTAATGATCTGTTTTGTAAGTCATAAGCCGTTTCCTTTATGGGGAAGCGGTTTTTTTTTATACGGATAATACCATGAGATCATTACTTGATATTGCATCTTTATCAAAAAAAGAAGTTTTAAATATTTTCAACCTAGCATCGAATTATCTTATTGAGAAAAAAGATGATGTATTATTAGGAAAAAATATAGTCATTGGATTTTTTGAGTCTTCAACTCGTACAAGAATATCTTTCGATCTTGCTGTCCAACGATTGGGTGGTAAGACTATTCAATTCTTGTCACAAGGAAGTAGTATATCAAAAGGTGAATCATTTGTCGATACAATACATACATTGAATCAATTTGGAATTGATGGATGGATCATACGACATAATCATGCTCTTGCTCCAAGTTTAGTGGCTTCAGAAACTCAACTGCCTGTAATTAATGCAGGAGATGGATCTCATCAACATCCAACACAAGCAATGCTTGATGCATTCACTATATCAAGGCATTTAGGTGATTTGGTAGGGAAGAATATTCTTATAGTGGGTGATATTCTACATAGCAGGGTGGCACGCTCAGAAATGGATGTATTATCACTATTGGGAGCATCAGTCGGAGTATGTGCGCCCGGTACATTACTACCTAAAGAAATGAAAATAGCAACCTATTTCCCAACATTGCATCATGGCATGCAATGGGCTGATGCAGTGATTATGTTGCGACTTCAAAAAGAGAGAATGGTATCAGGGATAATACCATCTGAGGATGAATATCAGAAGTTTTTTGGAATGAATGAAGCTATAGTTAAAAAATATTCAAAAGTATTGATATTGCATCCAGGACCCGCAAATTACGGAGTGGAATTTGCAATGGAATGCATGAATTATGAAAATGTTTTGGTCCGAGAGCAAGTAAAGAATGGACTTGCCTTAAGAATGGCAGTTCTTAAACATTGTTTCGTGTGATTACCAATCATTTTCCGCAAGAACAATGATTTTGTCTTCTTCGAAAAATGTGAAATTCTTTGTTTTATCGGGATTAACAATAACACCTTGATCGAGAGCATCTTCATCATATTTCGAAAGCAATCTACAACCAATTGCTATTTCATTCTTTCTTCTTGCAGATTCAACAACAGTAAAAAAGTTAATTGGTTTACGTAATTCAACATAATCAGAAGCAGGCTTGAGATATACCTCTGAACCTTCAGATCTAAATAAATCCTCAAAAACCAATGCCAATGCTTTTTCTTCAGAAACTTGGGACAACATCAAAGAATTCAGCTTATCACTCACAACGAAATCATCAGCTCTGGTTACTTTTACTAATTCTCGATTTCTGATGTCTAGCATTTGAGAAACGATGGAAAACGGATGACCTGATTTTTCCGCGATATCACGCAAGTGCAAGAGAGTGAAAATGGTTCTCGCATCTGATTCTTGAATATTGTTGGTAATTGAATGACTCAGAATGATGATATGATCATATTTCTCACAGTCAAGTGAATCAAGAACTCTACGATTACTTGTATCACCAATGATATGATGCATTTTTAGATGCTTCAATTCTTTACCGGTCAATGCAATTTCATGTTCTATATTTTGAGAATCAGATACTACTGTTACAATAGAATCCTTCACGACATAATTATCAAGCTCTGTTATGATTGTATAAGCTTGTCTATTCCAACCTAAAATCAATGTCTTTTCAGGATTTCTAGTCCTACCTTCTGTTTGTCTGATACTAGTAGCATCAATATTCAATTCAGGATTATTGACCGGATTAATTTTTGATCCATCTTCTGCCACGACAATTATCTTATCACCTCGCTCAATCATTTTATGAGAAGGTGGATTTAGTTGTATTAAACCATTGGAATAACATATACCAATAGGTGTGCCTCTATTATAAGAAAAGAGAGCTTTTGAAAATTGTTTTCCGATAAGAGTTTGTTCTTCTAGGAAGTTTATTTTATTTCTTTTGAAGTCCAATAGCTCATTAAAAACAACTGAAAGTCCGGATTGTCTGCAAGTTTGTGCAATAATTTTGGAAAGTACATCTTCCATGAGAATAAATGATACCTCATTTTTTCCGACTAGTCTTGCTACCTCAATATTCTTGGGGTCTCTAATTTCTGCTACGATATGATAACTTTCAGGTCTTCTTTGTGGGTTATTTGTAATGGCAAGAATCATCTTAATCATCAGTGAGTCGGGATCCTCCATACCTTCCGGGGAGAGAATGATGATGGATTTNGCNGTATGTGGATTGATGATTTCAAGATCAGTGAGATCAATGGGATTACCGGTTCTACAAACTACTTTTGTATTCTTGAAATCAACAACCTTCATATTGATTTCATCTTCCATCTCTACTTTGTCTTTCTCGGCCAATATGGAAATACATGAACCTTTTTTACCTTCATTTGCAGTAATTAACTCATTTACTATGTAAAATATTTGTGGTGACCATCCCAAAATCACTGTATGTTCATTTTCAATGACAAGAGATCTTCCTTTACGCAATTCATCGAGTTGCTTTGCTATTCCACTATTCAAGACACCAATCAANATGGAAATCAATACCATCCCACCGAGTGTGGCAATGAGCATNAAGACAATATAAGCTGTGCTATTTGTTTCCAGAGATGCCAAAACACCGCCATCCAAAGAATGCAATACGGTATCCCACATCAACTTACCAAAATCTGTAAATTGTTGATCGGTTGTCGCAATACCAACGAAAGCACCGATGATTGAAATAATGACAACAAATAAAACAGACAGTATGAATAGTCCGGCGATTAAAGAAATGACCCCTTTTGACATGAAGCTGTCAAATTTATACTTGACCAGATTATTGATTTTGCGAAGAGGCATATGATTTCGGCAAATACTTGAAAAAATAACATATCAAATTAGGAAAAAATATCATCTGTTGAAAAGGAGGAATATAAAAAAACCGCATCAACGATACGGTTTTGATTGAATTATTCTTGATTTTTCGGTCTATACTTAGAGGATGAATGTTCCAGGCGAATTTTCAATGGTTTTTCAGGTAATAATTGCGGAATCTCTTGTGAAAGGTTCTTTTGCTGAGCATAATCAGGCTTTTTTCTTTGAACCATTTTAATATCTTCCTGCTTATCATCAATTCTAGCAGGAATAGTCATCGTTAATGTTATCGGGGCTTCATTGATTACTCTGCTGATTGGAATCGTATTTTGATTGATTGCGGAGCTTTTCTCACTCGAATTGATATACAAATACGCTCCTGCGCTAATTGAGACTGATAGTATTGTCGATGCTGTTAAAGTCATCCATGACATACCTGCTTTTTTTGCATAAGCAGCAGTAATGAGACCCGAGGATGCTGTTGCACCGGTTGCTGCAAGTCCTGCGACAAAAGCTCCTGCAACACCGGATAGATCATGATTNATGAGTTTTGATCTTTCTTTCCCGATGGCAGTATTAATGATTCGATCAGATTCAAGCAATGCTTGAAGATCCGTATCGGTTTCGACTTTTTCAAGGAATGAAGTCATCTCATCCGGGCTGAGTGTTCCATTCAGGAATTTGTCGATGGTATCATGTGAATTCATAAAATTATACTGATATAGTGGTGGTGATCAAGAATGATTGTCTCTTTTTATCATGGATTTGACTCGATCTCGCAATTGAGCCCTTGCTCTTGAGGCGCGAGTCCATATAGCATTTGGAGACATTCCCATCATGTTTGCAATTTCATCGAAACGGTAACCACAATACATGTTGAGCACTAGTAATTCTTTGTCTTCAAATTTCAATGTGTCAAGAGAAGAATTCACAAGTTCTTCCATCTCAGTGCTTCCAGGTTGATATTCATGAGGAATATCCATTTCAGAAATTGCATCCAATGGAATAGTATGCTTCTTCAATTTTATATGATTAAGACACAGATTTCGAGCAATTGTAAACATAAAACCACCCGGATTTGCGATTTCCGGTTGAGTTTGACTACGAAGCTTGATGATTCTCTCCCAAACTTCTTGGGTGATGTCTTCTGCAGCATGAATATTGTTTACCAATTTTGCACAATACAGAAAGAGTTTACGATTATAAGCTCGAAAAAAATACATCGCAGCATTATCATCACCGGATAAAAATTTGGCAAAACATTGTGCTTCCTCAACATTTTGTACTCGAGGTTGCTCAGTAGATACCGCATTAGGTTTCAGTACTATATGTTTTTGCTTCTTTTCCATGCTGAAATCCGCAAGTGCTTATGAATACTAGACAAATACAATCCCAATACCTTACAATAATCAATAATTATCTATTTGAGCTCTTTGTAAACTACCTGAATAGTCAACATAAACTGTCTTCCATTCTGTAAAGATCTCAAATGCCGTCCAACCACCTTCTCGGTGACCATTACCTGTTCCTTTAATACCGCCAAAAGGCATATGTGCTTCGGCGCCAATCGTTGGAGCATTTATATATGTTATGCCTGCTTCAATATCTCTTATTGCCCTAAATGCTGCATCCACATTTCCGGTGAAGAGAGAGGAAGAAAGGCCATATTCGCAATTATTAGCCAATTCAATGGCATGTTCCAATGATTTCGCTTTACTTACTGATAATACTGGACCAAATATTTCTTCTTTAAAGATGGTCATTTCTTCAGTGATATCAATGAAAATGGTCGGCTTGTAAAAATTCCCTTTTGCACATTCACCGGCAATTTCTTCATCTCCTCCCAAAACGCAGATTCCTCCTTCTTCTCGTGCGATTTTAACATAACCTTTAATCTTGTCAAGCTGTTTGGTATTTATGACCGGACCCATTTGAGTGGATTCATTGAGTCCATTTCCCAGTTTGATATTGGTAGCTTTGGTTATGAGATCATTAATGAATTGATCATAAATATCGGCATGAAGTATTAAGCGGGAAGTAGCAGTACATCTTTGACCGGTAGTACCAAAAGCACCCCAAAGAACACCATCGAGAGCCAAATCAAGATTTGCATCAGGCATTACTATTTGAGCATTTTTTCCACCCATTTCCAATGAGCATTTCTTGTTCATAGCTCCACATCTTTCCGCTATCTTTTTACCTGTAAATGTCGAGCCTGTAAATCCGATGAGTTTGACATCAAGATGTTCCACCAATGCCGAACCGGCTAGACCATCACCATAAATCACATTGAAAACACCCTTTGGAATACCTGCTTCTTCCAAAATCTCGGCAAAAATCTGAGCTGAATGGGGGGAATCTTCCGATGGTTTGAATACAATGGTATTACCACAAGCCAAAGCCGGCAATATTTTCCAAGAAGGAACAGCGATGGGGAAATTCCATGCCGTAATGATTCCACAGACACCAATTGGAGTGCGAAATGACATATTCATCTTGTTTTCCATTTCACTTGGCGCTGTATAACCAAACAATCTTCTGGTTTCAGTTGCGGCATAATAGGCCGTATCGATTGCTTCTTGAATGTCACCCAAAGTTTCAAAGACAGGTTTTCCCATTTCTCGGGTCATGATCCGGGCTAGTTCGTCTTTTCTCCTTGTGAAAATATCGCCTGCTTTCCGTAAAATATCTCCTCTTTTCGGAGCAGGCATTTTGGACCATGATACATATGCCTGTTTAGCAGCTGAAACGGCAAGATTGACATCTTCTACGGAAGAAAGTGGAAAAGTACCTATAATATCATCTCGATCAGCCGGATTGATATTCTCAAATGTTAGCTGATGACTAGTCGGCATATACATGCCATTAATGTAATTATGAAAATTTTCCATGATAAAATAAATATGGTGAATAATTGTAAAAATCTTCGTAATCAATCATATATCAGATAGTACTGCAAACAATGATTTTAGGTCATTTGTTTTGAGTATTCTTCGTAATTTACGCATTGTGAATAATTGTGAAAGCCAATGATAAAAGATATAGATAAAAATTCAAGAATCATCATTTCTGACACAGGAGAGGAATTCTATTATCTTGAAGGTCCTAAGTCAAGATGGCGAGAATTCATATTTACTCTAAAAGTTATGAAGGAGTTCATTTCTGCTTTCAGGAGATTGCACTTTGTGGGGCCTTGCATAACTGTATTTGGAAGTGCTAGATATACTTCCGACCATGAGTATTTTAAATTGGCTGAGGAAGTAGGAAAGGAATTGACAAATATTGGATTCGCAGTAATGACCGGTGGTGGACCCGGAATAATGGAAGGTGCAAACAGGGGAGGATTCAATGCAGGAGGTATTTCAGTTGGTGCTGAAATTGTATTGCCACATGAGCAGAAACCAAATCCATTTCTTCATGCTACTGCCAAGTTTAACTACTTTTTTGTTAGAAAATTCCTTCTCTTCAAGTATTCATACGGCTTTATCGTTTTACCAGGTGGTTTTGGAACCATGGACGAACTTTTTGAAGCATTGACTCTCATTCAAACCAAAAAAATCAAAGATTTTCCAATTGTTGTCATGGGGACAGAATATTATAAGCCACTAATGCAGTTGGTTGAGCATATGGCCCATGAAAAAACCATAGATCCTGAAGATTTGGACCTATTGCTCTTTACGGATTCAATGGAAGATGCAATGCAACATATTAGAAAATATTCTATTGAGCGATTTAAATTATTGAAGAAAACCGAGGCTATATCCTATTTGGGTGAGTCTTCTTATTCCACAAAACGATCATAATCTTATGTCCAAATTATTTGATTCACTAAAAAGAACATTGATAGGAGAAAGGAAAACGGTTACTGATAGGTCCGTTTTCCATAATCTTACGTTGGTTGCTTTTTTCGCATGGGTTGGATTGGGTGCCGATGGTTTATCGTCATCTTGTTATGGACCCGAAGAAGCTTTCAATGCTTTGGGTAAATATCCATTCCTATCGATATTCATAGCATTGGGAACTGCGATTACAATCTTTGTGATAAGCGCTAGTTATTCTCAAATCATCGAGCTTTTTCCTTCAGGCGGGGGAGGCTATCTGGTGGCAAGTAAATTGCTTTCTCCAACAGTTGGAATGGTAGCAGGTTCAAGTTTGGTGATTGACTATATCCTTACAATATCAATATCAATTGTAAGTGGAATAGAAGCAGTTTTCAGTTTCTTTCCTACTGATACGCATTATTTAAAGATCCCACTTTCAATGCTTGCTTTGCTTGTGATGATAATCTTGAATTTACGAGGTGTAAAGGAATCAGTATCGGTTTTATTGCCAATATTCATGATTTTTGTGATAACGCATGTTGCTGCCATTCTATATATAATTGGATCTCATTCCTTTGAATTCCCAGCGGTTGCGCAGTCCACCATGGATCAGTGGAATGGAGCNACNAGTGAGTTAGGATATATGGGTGCTATCATGCTGATTCTAAGAGCATATAGCATGGGAGCAGGAACATATACGGGTATTGAAGCAGTGAGCAATGCAATGCCTATTCTGCGTGAACCAAGAGTTGAAACTGCAAAAAAGACTATGAAATATATGGCATTTTCCCTTGCATTTGTTGCAGTTGGATTGATGCTTTCCTATGCATTGATGCATGTGCAGGATCAACCCGGAAAAACACTCAATGCTGTATTATTTGAAAAACTAACAATGAATTGGGGATCTGAAATATCAACTGTCACTTTATTGATTGTACTAATCAGTGAAGCAGTACTATTATTCGTTGCGGCACAAGCAGGATTCTTAGGAGGTCCACAGATCTTATCAAATATGGCATTGGATAGGTGGTTCCCCACCAGATTTGCAATGCTTAGTGATAGATTTGTTGCGCAAAATGGAGTTCTTCTTGTCGGCATTGCAGCCGGAATAACAGTTCTAGCTACAGGTGGCTCAATCCATCTATTGATTGTCCTATATTCTATCAATGTATTTATAACATTTACCCTATCTCAATTGGGAATGGTTAAACATTGGATACAGGTTCGAAAAACATTTGCAAAGTGGAAGTCCAAAATCTTTATAAATGGTCTTGGTTTGGTGCTTTCATCCTTCATTCTGGTTGCGGTTGTCATCATCAAGTTTTCGGAAGGTGGCTGGGCAACAATGCTATTAACAGGAAGTTTGGTTTTACTAGTTCTTTCTTTCAAGAGACATTATAATCAAACATCACAACAATTGAAGAGATTGGATGAACTTGTCTTGACGGCAATTGATGATAAAATGCTGGAACCCGCAAAAGCTGATTCATATCCTGAATGTGATACAAAAGCAAAAACAGCTGTCTTTTTGGTATCAGGTTTTTCAGGATTGGGACTGCATACACTATTTACCGTAATGAGAACGTTTGAAGGAACATTCAAGAACTTTGTCTTCGTACAGGTTGGTATTTTGGATGCTGGAAACTTCAAAGGCTCTGAAGAGGTTGATAACCTTGAAAAGTATATAACAACCGAAGCAGATAAGTATGTAAATTTCATGCGTAATAATGGATATTATGCTGAATCTTATACTGATATCGGTACAGATGTGGTTTCTGTTGTTGCAGATTTGTCAAAACAAATTGTTGATCGATATCCACACACTGTTGTTTTTGGCGGACAAGTTGTATTTCCGGAAGAATCAATTTTCTCAAAATGGTTACATAATTATACTGTATTTGCAGTTCAGAGAAGATTGTANTTGGAAAGTATTCCCGTAGTCATTTTACCCGTACGAATTTAAACACCCTACATATTCACTTTGATTTGATTTAACTATGAAAAGAATGCATACATTCTTCTTGATTACTCTGATGTTCATTTTTCAGAGTGTATCCCTCTATTCACAAATAGAGAGAATCATCGGTATAAGTGATCCTAAATTCTCAGTGATGAGAGATCACTTTTACAAGCAATTTCCTAAGTATTCTGAACAGAGTTATTCAGATGATAAGTCAGGATATCTCAGAAGAGAACATACAGACAAGAATTATACTCATTTCAAAAGATGGGAAGACTTCTGGTCAACTCGATTGATGCCAGATGGTACTTTCCCACCTTCCAATCTCATTTCTGATGCGATATTTGAGAAAAATGCTCTAAAGGCAAAAANTAAATTTGAACAGAAGTTATCCAGTAAACCGGAATGGTCAATAATCGGTCCGGTAGAAATTCCAAAAGGTGGGGGAAATGGACGTATCAATTGTATCCAAATGCACCCTAATCTTCCAAATCTCATTTGGGCGGGAAGTGCTGCCGGTGGAGCATGGAAAAGCACGGATTATGGTCAAACATGGAAAACTACATGTGATGATCTATTTTCTATGGGCGTTTCAGATATTGCAATGCCTTGGAACAACCCGAATATCGTCTATCTCGCAACAGGTGATGATGATGCCGGCTCCACATATACAATTGGTGTGATGAAATCTACAGATGGAGGTACTACATGGAATCCAACTGGACTTACTTGGGTTACTTCACAAACTCAACAGATTTATCGCCTTTTGGCTGATCCCAAAGCAGCCGGGAAATTATATGCTGCTACCAGCCAAGGTTTGCAAGTGACCACAGATGCCGGTGTGACATGGTCCAAGAAGTCAAATATCAATTTCAGAGATCTTGAAATGCGTACCGATAATCCACTTATCATGATTGGATGTACCGGTAGTGAGATTCATAGAAGTACGGATGGTGGAAATACATGGACAAAAATCACAACCACTATTCCCACTACCATTGGTAGAATATCATTAGCGATAAGTCCTGCGAATCAAGAGTATATGTACGCANTATGTTCAGATAATTCAAAAGGCTCTGGATTTGGTGGATTATATCGATCTGTTGATGGTGGTAAAACATGGGCAAGAAGATCAAATACTCCAAATATTCTTTCTCATTCAGTTGATGGATCCGGTACAGGTGGACAGGGTTGGTATGATCTAACAATTGCATGTTCATATAAACAACCAAATCATGTAATCATTGGCGGTGTAAATGTATGGAAATCAACCGATGGTGGAACCACTTGGGATATTAGTGCACATTGGTATGGTGATCAAGGCAATCCATATGTTCATGCTGACATTCATGATTTAGATTATTTTCCCAATTCAGATAAAACAATTATAGCTGGAACAGACGGTGGAGTTTTTTCATCTTCCAATAATGGTTTGTCTTGGACAGATAATAGTGATGGATTGGCTATCACTCAATACTATCATGTTGCAACAGCACAGGCTTTGAATCCATCATATTTGGGTGGAGCACAAGATAATGGAACCACTCGATTTGCTTCCAATTCTTGGTCGCAAATTTTGGGTGGAGATGGTATGAAATGTTTGATAAATCCTACAAACTCTGCAATTGTATATGGTGCCATACAAAATGGTTACTTGAATAGATCTACAAATTCAGGTAAAGATTTTGCCGGTATGCTAAATCCTGATGCTACAAAAGAAAATGGCCGTTGGGTGACACCTTATGTGTTTAATCCAAAGAATCCTACAGTCATGTATGCCGGATTTAGAAATATATGGAAGTCAACAAATGGCGGCGCACCTGGTTCTTGGGAGAAAGTATCAACATTCGCAAATACAGCATCTACTGTGAAGCTGATTGCAGTTTCACCGGCAAATCCCAATATAGTTCTTGCAATGAATGATCAAGTAGCATATGAATCTACTGATGCCGGAGGGACATGGAATGCAAAGTCTTTGCCGGGAATCAATATCGGAGCCATAACATCATTTGAATTTAGTCATGATGATGAGAAGATTGCTTGGTTAACGATTGGTGGATTTGGAAACACAAGAGTTTTCAAAACAATAAATTCAGGAGCAACTTGGACAGATATCTCAGGAAATCTCCCCAAAATCCCAACGAATATTATTATTCATGAAAAAGGATCTCCGGAAAGATTATATGTCGGTAC
>JGI25922J50271_10000149_pt1 | contig 20109 bp, 16 predicted proteins | sample LauGreSu1BDMLBDD_2_FD_50271 | JGI IMG/M metagenome (IMG submission 50271) | reverse complement strand
TTCCCGTCGGAGCTACTAATAAACCATTTTTTGTTTACTGTTTACCTTTTATATTCGGAACGTTTTGATCGATATTACGTTGGTCACACGCAGAACCTTGAAGAGCGTTTAACGGTGCACAATAGTGGCCAAAATGTATCCACTAAACCTTATCGTCCGTGGGCAGTGGTTGGGAAAATATTGAAACCCACCAAGGCAGAAGCATGTGCATTGGAGCAAAAACTAAAGCATCTGAGTAAAGCTCGAAAGGTAGTTTTTATCAATAAATACTGTAATCATCAATCTCCGTAGCCATGACGAGGCCAAGCCTGTCATGGTGCTGACATTTATCGTCAGCATTCAATGGATAGAATAGAAGTTTCCTAAACTTTAGATATGGGTTCGATTCCCGTCGGAGCTACTAAGATAGCGATTCGCTAGGCCAAGTGTTCAACCACTTTGGGTGAATTTTATTGCTTTACGACTAATTTTACAATGCGGCTTTTAGCATGCTCGATTTCCAAAAAGTAGGGGCCTTTCGACCAACTTTCGGTAGGAATATTCATTACTGCATGCTGCATGGTAAAGGTCCCAATCAATGATCCGTTTAATTGGTAGACTCGAATGTCACTCCCTTCCTCCACGCCAGATACAGATAAGGTCTCGGAAAAAGGATTCGGTACAACAGACATTTCATTCCCAGCGTTGGATTCTATACCTGAGGGCAATGAGTCGACGTTGTATAGAACTTCAAAATCGTCGTAGTAAAATCCATCTCCGACGGTTCCACCATCCGCTCCTAACCTGAATCGAAATTTAATGACCTGTCCCAAGTAATCGCTTAAATTGATTTCTTCCAATACCCAATTGGACTGGGTACCCTCATAAACCGGCTGGTTATTGGGTTGTACGCTTCCATTTCCACTGGTTCCATCTACCGTATAATTTCCGCATTGAGGAATCCATGTGGCCCCATTATCGGTAGACACAGAAAATTGAACATAATCGTAATCCGCTTCAATATCCCACTTCGCATAAAAACGCACCATAGCGCTGGAGGCATTCGTTAAATCCACCGATGGTACGTAGGTTGTAGTTTTGGTGGTATTGTTGGAATAATTCCCCCCAGGAGAATCCGTGAACGATTTACTTGGAGAAACAAAGGTGGATCCCGTTGTACTCCAATTACCTGTCCAATTCGTGGCGGTAGTGGCATCCTCTACGGCTTGTGAGGTCAAGGCACCAAACGTTTTATACACCGTATCTCGTTTTATCCATAGGCCATTATTGATCTCCAAAACATAGATTATTTGCTCGCCAAACTGAATAGTGGGATTTAAAGTATAGGAAATCGATCCAGTGGAAATTTGTTGTTGCGCCAAGTTGTACGTGACCGAATTACCCACCGAGGTGATGTTCATAACAGGCGTAATTGACACCGTAACGGGTCCTGACTCCCGGCCTAAACGCTGAATGGAGTGGTTGAAATTTCCGCTCAACGCCCCAACTGTATTCGGGTCGGTGTCCGCGGCAAAGGCATACACCTTCGCTAAATGTGCCAGCACCAAATTTGGGAAAAGCATTCCGGCACAAGTAGGGATTATTTCATTGGAGGGTTGCCAAAAAGCGGTTCCCACCTCGGGGGTATGAACGAACATGGTGTCTTTTTGACCAACGCCATTATCCACCTTGTACATGTAATCGTCGGAATCGCCTGAGGCCTCGTACAAGCCGCTACTTTTCATGGCACCATATCCGTTGAATTGTACTTGGTGGTTGGATTCGGCTTGAAACCAATTGTGATGGTCTGCAAATTCAGCGCTTGTAGCGCCTATAGGAAAGAGAATATCGGAACCGTAGGTGTGTGCGTTAAAGGCTGTTACAAAATGGTTGTTTTGCACCAACCACCTCATCGCTTGCGTTTCCGGTTCGGAAAAAGCGGACGGACCGCGGTAAGTATCGTTGCTTGGATTAGCACTTGTTCCGGTGGTACCCCATTGGTACGAATAATTTCTGTTGAGATCGACTCCATACGAACCGCCGTTATTTCTGCGGTTTTTTCGCCACATGCCACCACCGTTTGGATTGGTCGTACCATTGTAAACATACCCATCCGGGTTGATGCAGGGCACAAAATAGAGCTGTAAATGATTCACGATGTAGGTCACCTCCTCGTTGGTTCCATAATTTTCCAACAAATACCACATGTAATAGATGGTTTCCATAAGGCTCATGGGTTCACGAGCGTGGTGGATTGCGGTGTACAAAACTTTAGGTTCTGGCTCATCTACGTTGGGATTATCCGATAAGCGAACGTAGTAAATCGGGCGGTTTTCGTGCGTTAAAAAATTAGAAATAGGGGCTTTTACGGTAATTAAATTGGGATAAGTCGCCGCCATTTCATCCAACTCCGCCAACATCTCGTTGTACTTTAAATAGCCTCCCATGGTTCCCAAGTTAAAATGGGTAGGGGTGGTTGGATTAACATAAGGATTATCGCCCCCTGCACCGTTACCACCACATGCGCCGTTGTGCAGCGAAGGATCTTGGCTCGGATTTGCCAGAAGTTGCTCATAGTGCGCCACTACATCTTGAATTAAAATTTCAAAATTGAAATGATTCGCCTGCATTATTTGAATTTCCTGATCGGAAAAATCAGAGATAAAGTAACTGTCCTCTTTCGAAAAACCATGATCTACCGCAACCCCGAGGTTGGCTAATGCCGCCAAACCCGCTGCATCGGCGTTGATTTTTACCCGAGAATATCCTGGCGTATTTTGGGCTTTGACCTGCAAAAAGCAAAATGTCAAAACCGCCAATAACAGTAAACCATACTTCATATCGCTTAATTTATGCATCAAATTTACAATTTAAATGAAGTAAATAAAATCCTTGAAGCAACGAAAATGCTGTTAATGAGTATTACATTAAGTCAGTTCTTGCGTAATTTTACACTCATGAGACTTTGCCTTGTTCTTGGTTTTTTATTCGGAACGATTGGTGCCTTTGGGCAAGAAGTCTGGATAACGCCGAACCAGGGCCAATGGACCGACAGCATCGATTTTTCCATCCCTGTAACCTCAGGGCGGATTCACGGAGGAAAGGATGGACTCAATTACCTCTTATATCAGCTTCCACATGGGCACGATAATCATGAACAAGGTGCGTTCAGGATTCACTCGATTCACCAGCGGTTTTTAAACCACCTACCCGCTATTCCAGCGTTTGAAGGAAGTGCATCCTCGCATTATTCCAATTTTTTCGTGGGGTCCGATTCCTCGCGATGGAAATCCAATGTTCGTGACTATCAAACGGTTCGATACCCTTCTTTTTACCCGAACATTGACCTCATTTACACGACCGAGAAGGAACAATTATCGTACAATTTCAAAATATATCCGAACGGCCAACCAGAGGATATTTCGTTTGAACTCCTTGGCGCAACAAGCGCTGTTTTGAACGAACGAAAAGAACTGGAAATCCACCACGACTTTGGACAAATTGTTCAAAGCGCTCCCAAAGCCTGGTGGTATTTACATGGTAAAGAACACCCCCTGAAGGTGCAATTTATGGAACGAGAAGGGGTTTGGAAATTTGAATTGGAAACATATCCGTCATTTTTCGACAGCATCTACATTGACCCCAACTTAACTTTTTCCACGTTTTCAGGTGCAACGGCGGATAATTGGGGATTTACCGCGACTCCGGATGCCGCAGGTAATTTGTACGGAGCTGGTATTGTATTCGGTTACGGATATCCAACAACGCCGGGATCATACGACATCACCTTTAATAACGGAACAGGCGCTTTACCGTTTGATGTGGCCATTTCCAAATTCAATCCCACCGGAACGAACCTGTTATATTCGATTTATTTCGGTGGAGCAGGAAACGAAACTCCCCATAGTATTGTTGCCGGTCCCACCGGTGAATTGTACGTTTACGGGGTAACCTGTTCGAGCAATTTTCCGACAACAGCAGGGGCTTACGACGCAACTTTTAATGGAGGCCCCTCGGTTACCGAAAATTCCTTGAGCTTTGATGGAAGTGATATTTTTGTGTCAAGGTTCAGCACGAACGGAAACAACCTTATTGCGTCCACCTATTTGGGAGGAAATAACATTGATGGTTTAAATACGAATACCCTTCACTACAACTACGGCGATCAATTCCGTGGTGAAATTATCTTGGACGCATCCGGCAATATTTATATTTCGAGCACCACCGCCTCGGGCAATTTTCCGACCACCGCAGGTGCCTTTTCAACCTCGTTGAGCGGCAACCAAGATGCCGTGGTTTGTAAATTGAACAACACGCTCACCTCGCTTCTTTGGAGCAGTTATTTCGGAGGATCGGGATCTGAAACGGGAAATTCCATTGAAATCAGCCCTAACGGTCAAGTTTATGTCGCTGGAGGCTCCACTTCCCCTGGATTTCCTGGAGTGGCTGCTGGAAATGATTTATCCAATAACGGTGGCCTGTCCGATGGATATTTAGCGCGCTTCAATCCGGTTAACGGTTCGGTAGTTGCCGCCACGTTTTTGGGGGCCAACGAATACGATCAAGCTTATTTTGTCCGATGTGATCCCTCAAATTTAGTGTATGTTTACGGTCAAACCGAGTCCAATTGGGTCATTTCTCCGGGATGCGCAGGAACACCTAACTCCGGGCAGTTCATCCGAAAATACGACGGGGGCCTTGCTAACATCCAATGGAGTACGGTATTTGGAGCAGGAACTGGCCATGTTGAAATATCCCCTACGGCTTTTTTAGTCTCCGACTGCTATGAAATTTACGTTGCGGGTTGGGGAGGTCAGCTCAATGCAAACAGCGGCGTTTCTCAGGCCATAAACTCCACCACCAACGGTTTCCAAACCACCCCAGGTGCCTATCAAACCAATACCAACGGATCGAATTTTTATTTAGCCGTATTTGCCGCCGATGCCCAAGCGTTGAATTACGCTACGTACATGGGCGGAATGACGAGCAGTTCCAACCACGTGGACGGCGGAACCAGCCGTTTTGATAAAAAAGGAAGAATTTACCATGCCGTATGCGGTGCCTGTGGCGGCAATAATTTTGGCTTCACCTCGACCCCGGGAAGTTGGTCGCCGCAAAACCCCAGTCCAAACTGCAACATGGCGGTGTTTAAATTTGACCTAAGCACCCTCGATGCGGTACTTGCTCAACCTTCACCGTTGATATGTTTGCCCAATCCGGTGTTTTTTAACAACAACAGCGTCAACGGCAACACCTATGAGTGGGACTTTGGAGACAATACTTTTTCCAACCAATTCGAGCCAAGCCATGTTTACGGAGGTCCGGGAGTTTACAACGTGACCTTGGTTGTATCGGATTCCTTAAATTGTTACGAACCTGACACTGCCCAAATTCAGGTGAATATCGGTGACTTTCAAGGAGGGGTTACGATCCCTGCCCAGTCCGTGTGTCCGGGAAGTCCCTTCACCTTGGATGCTTTCGGTGGATCCACCTACCTTTGGTCTCCGGCCAATGTACTGTCCAATCCCAACATTCCCAATCCGGTAGCAACGGTTTACACCAGCACAGTATTTACCGTGATAATCTCCGATAGTTGTGGAGCCGACACCCTCCAAGTTCCATTGAACGTTGTTCCTCTATCTTTGACCCTTAGCGCCGACACATCTATTTGCATCGGATCGCAAGTTCCATTGAGTGCTGTAGGGCCTGGAACCATCACTTGGAGCCCTGCTCAAAGTTTGAATGTAGCTTTAGGCAGCAATGTGCTGGCCTCACCAACCACCACTACAACCTACACCGCAACGTTGACAAGCATTGAGGGTTGTACCTTATCGGACAGTTTAACGGTATCCGTTTATTTTACGCCACCCGTATCAAATTTACCAGAAACCTTGATCGTTTGCCTTGGGGAAAGTGCTACCCTTAACGTTTCCGGCGCCAACACCTATTCGTGGTCTCCGAACTTGAACATTTCCACCACTTCCGGGCCAACCGTAACGATTTGGCCTCAACAGGATATGTACTATTACTGTCAATTCACCAACGCGTGTGGCACCATTGAAGACAGCGTGTACATCACCTTGTTAACCGCCAACATAACCGCTGGAAATGACACCATCATTTGCCCTGGAGAGGTTGCGAATTTATGGGCCAGCGGTGGATTATACTATCAATGGTCTCCCCCAGGTTCCATCATTAACCAAGCCGGTAATCAAGTTTGGGTTAGTCCCAATACTTCCACGAACTTTCAAGTCATTGGAACCGATGTCAATGGATGCAAAGATACGGCCTATGTAGAGGTGGTACTTCACCCCTTGCCTACCATTGCGCTATCGCCGAACATTCAAGCGTTTTACGGAGACCAAATACCGCTGAATGCCATCGGGAATAGTCCGGGAGTGTACACATGGACCCCTCCGGAATTTTTATCGTGCATTAATTGCCCCAATCCCATTGCCAACCCCGACAACGATTATGCCTACACGGTGACTTTCGTTGACCTCAACGGATGCGTGGCAAGTGCGACGGTCAACCTTTCCTACGAAGCGGTGATTTACGTGCCGAACACGTTCATACCTGATGGAAACGGAACCAACGATTTATTTGGAGCCTATGGCGGTAATATCAAGGAGATGGAATTGATGATTTTCAACCGTTGGGGAGAACTCATAAAAACGTTAACTTCATTAAGCGATTTTTGGGACGGAACCTTTGAGGGTTTACCTTGCCCAGACGGTGCCTATACTTGGAAGCTCAATTATTTGGATAAGCAGGAACGGAAATATACCCTCACCGGCCACGTTATATTGATTCGGTAAAACGCCTTAGAAATTGCTACCTTTGCGGTATGAGCACGGTGCACATCCAGACATTTACCTTTAATGCCTTTCAAGAAAATACCGTTGTTGTTTCGGATGTTGAAGGAAACGCCGTTATCGTTGATCCCGGATGTTATTCCAACGAAGAGACCAAAATACTCGAATCTTACATAAAAGATCAAAAACTGAAGGTCGTTGGATTGTTAAATACCCATTGCCACATAGACCACGTATTGGGAAACCACTGGGTTAAGGCAACCTACGGAGTTGATCTGGGAATTCACCCCTTGGAATTGGAAGGATTAAACCGCGTAAAAGAATACGCTCATTTATATGGTTTCGAAGGCTATGCCGCTTCTCCGGAACCCGGGTATTTTCTGGAAGATCAATCCACGGTGTCCTTCGGGGATTCGCTGGTTTTTAAGGTCTTTCACACTCCAGGACATTCGAGGGGCCATGTCGTATTTTACTTGGAAAAAGAAGGGGTTTTAATTAACGGTGACGTATTATTCGCTGGAAGTTTTGGTAGAACGGACCTACCTGGTGGAGATTTAATCACCTTAAAAAAGTCCATTCACGAGGTGTTATTTCAATTACCGGATGAAACGGTGGTCTATTGCGGTCATGGACCTACCACTACGATTGGACAGGAAAAACAAACGAATTACATCCTACAATTTTAATGATTGTTGCCATCAATTGCCGTAACCTTACGCACCATAAAATGGAGGGCTTTGGCAATTACACGTACGAATTGGTGCTGCGATGGATTGAATGGCATCCTGAAGTGCAGTTTGTTTTGCTTTTCGATCGCAAACCCAAAGTTGATTTGCCCGAACATTCCCATGTCAAAAAAGTTATCATTGGACCACCTACCCGTCACCCTTTCTTGTATTGGTGGTGGTTTGAATGGTCTTTGCCCCGGGTCTTGAAACGCGAAAACGCTACGGTATTCTTTTCCCCGGACGGATATAATTCATTGCGTTCAACCGTCCCAAGCATCATAACCGTCCACGACATTAATTTTGAACACTATCCGAAAGATTTACCTTTCCTGCTTTCGCGTTATTTAATGTTCTTTTTTCCAAAATTCGTGCGTAAAGCAAAGCACGTATTAACCGTTTCACAATTTTCCCGGCAGGACATTATTCAAGCATATGCGTGCGACCCCGACAAAATATCGTTTCTATACAACGGGTCAAACCATCAATATCGACCTTTAAGCCCCGAACAAAATGTAAAGGTACGAGATGCCATCAGCGGCGGAAGGCCCTATTTTTTATTTGTTGGATCCTTGCATCCAAGAAAAAACGTTCACCGTTTGCTGAGTGCCTACCTAAAATTGAACAAATCCGACATTGATTTAGTCATCGTAGGGAGTGCCATGTGGGACAAGCAGCAATTCAACCTGAACGAAGAACAGAAATCGCACGTTCATTTCTTGGGTTATCTTGAAAAGTCTGAATTAGTCGGCATAATGGCAGCGGCATTCGCACTGACGTATGTTCCATACTTTGAAGGTTTTGGAATACCCTTGGTAGAGGCTATGCGATGTGGAACGCCCATTCTCTGCTCCAACAATACCTGCCTTCCCGAAGTTGCAGGTGATGCTGCAATCTACTGCGACCCATTTGATGAGGAGGATATCCTATTGGGATTGCAGCGTTTGCGCGATGAACCGGATTTGCTGGAACGGCTTTCCCAAAAGGGGCTCGAAAGAAGCAAAAAATTTTCGTGGGACAAAACTGCTCAGGAAGCTTGGGATAAGTTGGTTCTTACCGCAAACACTTAAAGTAATCAAAAGGCTCTTGGCAAGCTAAACATTGGTAATGCGCCTTACAGGCGGTACTTCCAAATTGGCTTACCATGCGCGTATTCTGAGACTTGCACAAAGGACAAGGAACCACCGGGGGTTTACTGAAAAGTACGCTTTTATCGACCTCATCAACGGGTGGCGCAATGCCGTATTCCTCCAATTTTCTTTTGCCTTCCTCCGAAATCCAATCGGTGGTCCAAGCGGGGGAAAGGACCGTTTCAATAGTGAAATTTTGAATGTTATTCTGAGACAAGGCAGTTCGGATATCGGTCTCAATGGTTTGCATTGCGGGACAACCGCTGTAGGTAGGGGTAATAACGATGATCCAGTGTTGGCTCTCATAGGTCACGGAACGCAGAATTCCCAAATCCAAAATGTTTAGCACGGGAACCTCTGGATCCTTTACTTGGGATAAAATTTCGTTTAATTCTTCCAATGTTACCATTGCATCCCCGGATAGGCGCGTTGCATGTATTGCATTTGGGCTAAAATATACCCCATGTGTTCTGAGTGCCTTCCCAAGCGGCCTGCGCCAAAAAATCCTTGGTTCTCGGGAATTTGCAAGGTGGCGGATTGCATGACTGATTCAACGGTTTGCAACCATGTTCCACGCAAATCGGCTAAGTTTGGAATGATCCCATCATCTACCAATTCTCTTTCTGCCTCATCCATGAAGAACAACTCTTGAGTGTAACGCCACAGATCATATACGGCAAGCTGCGCACGTTCGCGGGACAACTCCGTGCCATCCCCTAAACGGATAACCCATTCGGATGAATGCTTTAAATGGTAACGTGTTTCCTTTAGCGATTTTTCGGCAATTGCGGCAATGGTTTCGTCATTGGACTGCATCATGTGCTGAAACAAAGGAACGCGAAACGCATCGAAGAAAAATTGACGCACCAGCGTATCGGCAAAGTTACCATTGGGTTGTTCAACGAGTACAGAATTGTAATATTGATGTTCGAAACGCAGGAAGGCCAATTCGTCAGCGTCCTTGAATTCAGCACTTAAGGTCGCGGCATAGGTGTAAATATTCGTGGCCTGACCGATTAAGTCGAGGGCGATATTCGTCATCGCGATGTCTTCTTCCAGTATAGGTCCATGTCCGCATAGCTCGGAGAGACGTTGACCGAGAATCATGCTGTCGTCGCCCAGTCTCAGTAAGAATTTTAATTTATTTTCCATGGACTACATGTGTTCGATCCCGTCGGGAAGGTCGTAAAACGTCGGGTGGCGGTACACTTTGGAATCGGCGGGTTCAAAGAGGGCATCCGCTTCTGTAGGGTCGGAAGCAACGATCATCGAGGATTGCACTACCCAAATGGATATTCCTTCCGATCGTCGTGTATACACATCTCTGGCATTTTGAAGTGCCATTTCGGCATCTGGGGCGCGAAGGCTCCCAACGTGTTTGTGATTTAAGCCTTGTTTGCTGCGTATAAACACCTCCCAAAGAGGCCATTCATTGGATTTCATATTCATTGATTTTCGCGCATTTTTCGTTTCTCAGCGAAGGCGAGAGCCGCTTCTCTTACCCAAGCTCCATCTTCTTTTGCCTTGACTCGCGCTTCGATGCGCTCTTTGTTGCAAGGACCGTTTCCTCCAACTACCTGCCAAAACTCATCCCAATCGATGTCGCCAAAATCGTAATGACCTCGTTCCTCGTTCCATTTTAGTTTTGGGTCCGGTACGGTTAATCCAATTAATTCTGCTTGAGGGACGGTCGCGTCCACGAAAGCCTGGCGCAATTCGTCGTTCGTGTAGCGTTTTACGCGCCAACGCATGGATTGCTCTGTATGTTTTGATTCGGCATCGCTTGGTCCGAACATCATCAATGCCGGCCACCAAAAGCGGTTTAAGGCATCTTGGGCCATCTCTTTTTGAAGTGCCGTGCCTTTCATTAAGTTGGTCATGATTTCATACCCTTGGCGTTGATGAAAGGATTCTTCTTTGCAAATTTTCACCATAGCCCGTGCATAGGGTCCGTACGAGGTTCTGCACAGCGCCACTTGATTCATGATGGCTGCGCCGTCCACCAACCATCCTACCGCGCCCATATCAGCCCAAGTGAGTGTTGGATAATTAAATATGGAAGAATATTTAACCTTGCCTTCATGTAAATCATCGATGGTATCCTCACGGCTCACTCCCAGGGTCTCTGTGGCAGAATATAAATATAGACCATGACCTGCTTCGTCTTGGACCTTCGCTAATAACACTGCCTTACGACGTAAACTTGGGGCCCGTGTTATCCAATTTCCTTCAGGCAGCATACCAACAATCTCACTATGGGCATGTTGAGAAATTTGCCGGATGAGGGTTTTACGGTAATTCTCGGGCATCCAATCGTTCGGTTCGATCTTGATATCTGCATCAATTTTCGCTTGGAAATTCTCTGCTAATTTTTCGAGGGTTATGGTTTCCATATAAGCAACAAATTTAAAGAATTAACCAGTATACTGCAAAGGGCCAGAGCCCAAATATGTTATTCAACTCCCCAACAACAATTGTTCAATTTGAATTGTTTAATTTTGCGAGCAGTTACCTAATTATGTCATTAAAATTTCATCCCCTGAAACTTAAATCAGTACGTCGAGTTACGGAAGACGCTGTGGAAATAGCTTTGGAAGTTCCTGAAGCGCTTCAAGAAGCTTTTCGTTTTGATGCGGGACAATACGTGACATTTAAAAAAATCATCCACAGCGAAGAGGTGCGACGGTCCTATTCGTTGTGCAGTGCACCCTACGAAAATGCATGGAAAGTTGGTATTAAACGGGTTGAAAAGGGACTTTTTTCGAATTATGCGATTGATGAACTTAAGGCAGGAGATGTTCTCGAAGTCATGCCACCAATGGGTAATTTTCGAGCTATTCCATCCCCAAAAAAATTCAGAAACTTGGTGTTATTTGCTGCAGGCAGCGGAGTAACCCCTATTTTATCCATTGCCAAAACCGTATTGAAAGAAGAACCCACCTCTTCCATTACTTTATTCTACGGTAACAAAGGATTTTCGAGTATCATGTTTTTAGAAGAACTGGAAGCTTTGAAAAACCAATATTTAACGCGACTTCGAGTAATACATTTACTTAGCCGTGAAAGCCAAGGGATACCCCTGCAAAAAGGAAGAATAGATGCTGAGAAATTAGAGAAATTGCATGCTGCTTTTCTTCATGATCTACCCCTCGACGATGTATACGTATGCGGACCAGAAACTATGATATTGGCGGTAAAATCGTTCTTTGAGGCAAAAGGATTGGATAAATCGTGTATCCATTTTGAATTATTCCATTCGGGACTGGCTAAAACTGCGGCGTCCGATGTGGAACGCATCGAAGGCGTTACGTGTTCGGTTCAACTGATTTTAGATGATGACACCCTCGACTTTGAAATGACGCAAAGCGACGACAACTTACTAGATGCAGCACAAGGTGCCGGTGCAGATGTTCCCTTTGCCTGCAAGGGTGGAGTTTGCTGTACCTGCAAAGCAAAAATATTGGAAGGAAGTGCTTCCATGCGGGTTAACTATGCCTTGGAACCAGAGGAAGTGGAAAAAGGATATATTTTGACCTGTCAGGCCGTACCAACTAGCGCTAAAATTACCGTATCATTCGACGAATAACATGGGACTCTTTTCTTTTTTAAACCGAAAACAAACAAAAGCCTGGTCAGATCTTGTAATCCTTGAAAAGGAGCAGATGTCCGGCGATTTCACCGTATTTACCCTTGAAAAATTGGAAAACTCTGATTTTGATACGGCATTCATACCAGGACAGTATGTAACCTTAGAGATTGAATCAGGCGGACAAGCCCTCCGAAGATCGTATTCCATTTGTGGTAAAACGGAAAAAGGTTTCAAAATTGGAGTAAAGCGAATTGACGGTGGAGTTATGTCGAGTTATTTGCACGACAAGGCTCAAAAAGGCGAAAAAATTAGGGTCCATGAACCGGAAGGGAATTTCACCATTGAAGAGGAACATAAAATCTGTGCATTCGTTGCGGGAAGTGGAATTACTCCGGTGATTTCCATGTTAGAAGCGCACCAAGGCAAAAAAAACTTCAACGTATTTTATAATACACGAACCATCAACGATGTAGTTTTCAGTGATCATTTAACCCAAGTGAAGGCTACCGTCTATTTAAGCCAAGAACGCAAAGAGGGTTTCAAAGAAGGGCGACTTGGTTACGATGCATTAATGAACGAACTTAAAGACAATTTAAGCTTGCTACAATGCGATGCTTATTTATTGTGTGGTCCAGAGGCATTTATGGCTGAAATTGAACGTTGTTTGCTGTTTTTTGGTGTACCTGAAGGAAAAATTCGCAAGGAGTTTTTTGTGCCGCCCAGTACAACGGATGCCCCCGTATCAAGCGATGGCGTGGTGAACGAAAGTACCATAACGGTTATGTTAGACGGACAAACCACCGAATTGAACGTTTCGGTTAAAAAGAAAACCGTGTTGGAAGTGTTGGAAGCGGCTAAATTGGATCCCCCTTACTCTTGCAGAGGAGGAGTTTGCAGTTCTTGCAAGGCAAAAGTCATTTCAGGAACTGCAAAAATGCGCCAAAATTTCACCCTTACCGATAAAGAGGTGGCGGATGGCTATATCCTTACATGTCAAGCCGAAATCACGAGCCCACGCCTAAGCATAACCTTTGATGCATAAAACAATCGTAATATGTGGGGCCTCAAGGGGAATCGGTAAGGCCTTGGTTACATTGCTGTCGAAAGACCAGGCATTTCGCTTGGTGGTACTCAGCAGAAACATCGAAGCCTTGAGGCGCGACTATGAGGGCTTAACCCACGTGGAAATTGTCCCTTTTGACTTGGAAAAAGACACCGAAGAACAACTCAAAAACGTGCTGCCAAACCTTGGACCCATCCACGCGCTCATCAACAATGCAGGTCATTTGGAAAAAGGAAAGGTAACCGAGCTTTCTATGGAACTCTACCAAAGGTGCCTGCAAGTAAATTTCTTAGGGCCGGTCAATCTTATTAAAACGCTGTACTCCAACCTCGTTGAAGGAAAGGGGCATGTTGTTAATATCAGCACGATGGGCGCCTATCAGGGAAGCGTTAAGTTTCCGGAACTCACTGCTTACGCTGCCTCGAAAGCAGCCATCGCCAATTTTACAGAGGTCTTTGCCGAAGAACAAAAAGCAACAGGAATACGGATGAACTGCCTTTGCCTTGGTGCGGTGAATACGGAAATGTTGAGGACGGCATTTCCCGGATATGAGGCGGAGATAACTCCTGAAGCAATGGCGAATTACATCGCAGATTTCACCCTGAAAAGCGGTATACTATTTAACGGAAAAATCATTCCCGTTTCCTCGAGTACTCCTTAGCCTTTGGGGTCTTTGAAATCATAACCTTTTTTGATACATTTACGATATGAACCGATGGCTTGCCATTTTCGTGATTAGCATTCCGTGCATGTTACAGGCCCAAGACATCCATTGGTCTCAATTCAACGACAATCCTATTTTTCAAAATCCGGCAAACACAGGAGAATTCTTCGGAGATACCCGGTTTATCGGCAATTTCAGGGATCAATGGCGCAGCGTATCTGTTCCATTTCAGACCTTCTCCGTGAGTGTTGACCGTAAAGCAAAATACTTCAACTACGGTTTTTTGATGTTTCACGACCAAGCGGGCGATGGAAAATTCAGAACGATCGAAGCAACGGGAACGTTTTCCAAAAACCTTAAATTGAGTCAAGATTCCACGCATTCGATGAGCGGAGGCATGGTCTTCGGTATCAACCACCGCCAAGTAAACACGGATGCTTTTTATTTCGACGCACAATACAACGGTTACATATTCAATCCTTTGCTCCCGACCAATGAAAATTTTCAAACCGATCAAAAGACCAATATAACCTTAGGTTTAGGAACCCAATATACCTTTAATATAAACCGTAGGAACTATGTGAAAACGGGCATCAGTTTATTCAATTTAACACGACCAAATCAAGGTTTTTATCAGGACAAAATACGCCGGGACGTTCGTTTGAATTTTCAAGTTAAGTACTGTAAGTCGTTGAATGCAAATTGGGATTTATTACCCTCCCTGCAATATTCAAAACAAGGTACATACGATGAGTTCATGTTAGGCAGTTCTGTACGCTATTATTTACCGGGAAGCAACGACCATTACATTCGAAAAGCACTCTTAGCGGGAGTATGGTTTCGCGCCAAAGACGCACAAATTCTCTCCTTGGGTTGCGAATACAAAGATTGGTTTGTAGGCTTAAGCTACGATATTAACACCTCAAAATTGGTTCCTGCGAGTCGGGCGAGAGGAGGTTTCGAAATTGCGGTACGTTACATCCTATACCGTTTCAAACCTAAAAGAATTGACCACCGCGTATGTCCAGACTTTATTTAGCCTTTGCCTTATTGTGGTTTGCGACAGGAAGTTTTGGTCAAGTCAAGATTAAAGACCTGATTAAATTTGGAGACGAACAGTTCAGCAAAGGTGATTATTACTATGCCATTCAACTATACGACCAGGCCATTTCTTTAGACTCAACTTCCATTGAACTTCATTGGAAACAAGCGGAAACACAACGCGCCTACAAGAACTACGTTGAAGCGGCAAAATGGTATGCCAAAGTTTATGCAGAAGATGCGGAAAAAAAATACAGCAACTCGATTTTATACTATGCGCTGATGGTCAAACAAACAGGGGATTATGCAAAAGCGCTGAGCCTGTTTAAAAAAGCCTACAAAGAACTTTCGGATTTTCCCGATGAGAATGCTTATAAAAAAGCGAAACAAGAAATTAAATCCACCGAATTTGCGATAAAGAATAAACTGAATTTTGGGAAAGAGGTCAAGGCAATGCCCGACAGCATCAATTCTTACGACGCTGAATTTGGACATGCCTTTCGTAACGGTGTTTTTTACTTTTCCTCCCTTAAAGCGGATTCCATCAACACCAATGAAGAGGTCTATACTCGGTTTTACAGAACTCGTACCTACCGATCGGAGCATGACAGTGTTTCGTTTCGTAAGCCCAAGCAATGGGAGTCCCTTTCAGTCCCACAAAGGAGTACAGGAAATGGTAGCTTTGACAAAAACGGATGGTACTATTACAGTGTTTGCGATGACAAAGGGTATAATTACAAATGTAAAATTGTACGTTACAAAGAAGTCAAGGGAAACCCCACCGTGGATACCTTACCTGAATTAATCAATAGCATCGGTTCTAACACCACGAATCCTTGTTGGGTAAGGCTGAAAAATGGAAAGGAATATTTATTTTTTTCCTCAGACCGCGAAGGGGGAAATGGCGGAATGGATTTGTGGTATACGATGCTCAAGAATAACGGGACGTTTGATAGCCCCAAGAACATCAGTTCCTTGAACAGCCTTGAGAACGAGATTACTCCTTGGTTTGATTTGGATTCCAACAGGCTTTATTTCTCCTCTACTTGGCATTATGGTTATGGGGGTTACGATGTGTTTTATTCGGAGGTTAACGATAAACTACAATTTTCCAAACCCAAAAATGTTGGAATTCCCATAAATAATTCGGCCAATGATCTTTATTATTTTCGGCAAGGCGATAGTGTATTCGTATCTTCGAACCGTTTAGGTAGTCTATCCAAAAAAAATCCAACATGTTGCAGCGACATTTATTTTGCCGTGGTTGAACCAACGGTTAATACCCCCCCCGACACCTTGCCTCCTCCTCCGCCCCCAATAACCTTTCCTGTGAAACTTTATTTCCGGAATGACTATCCCAATCCGAAGTCCTACGCCAAGAAAAGCAGTGCGCCTTACGACGTACTTTACCTTGATTACCTTGGAGCACGACAAAATTATTTGGACAGTGCCTTGGATAAATCAAAACTCGGCGCTTTTTTTACCGAGGAGGTTGACCATGGTTATTATGTGTTGCAAAAATTGTACGATTCAGTCGTACACGAAATTGCTCGTGGGAATTCGATTTTGCTGTTTTCGAGAGGATATGCAAGTCCGCTGAACGTTACCCAATACAACGTTAATTTAACGCAACGTAGAATATCCTCGGTCTATCGTTTTTTCATGGAACATCAAAACAATCAACTCAAAAAACTACTCGACAAGAATAAATCCGTTGAATTTGAACTTGTTGAAGTTCCGTTAGGGGAATATGCCGCAAATCAATCGACTTCAGATAACCTCAACGATAAGGTGTCGTCGGTTTACAGTACCGCTGCGAGCATTGAACGAAAAGTGGAAATATTATACTTGGCGCGGTCTCAAAACGATGCTTTACAAAAAATTGAGGCAACTCCATTGGTGCAAGAAGAAGAGATTAAAGAGGGTGTTGCTGTTACAAAACGAATTACACTAACCCATGATGTGAGTGAATTAGAGGTTAGTGAAGTAAAATTCAACCAAGAAGGGTTGGTGTATAAATTGATGCCTTTGGCTGAAAATCAATCGGAAATGGTATTTCAATTCACCCCTGAATTTTCAGGCAAACACGCGAGTTGTTTTGCTGACATCTTCTTTGAAGGAATTCAAGAGCCAATAAGAGTCTATTTTACATTTCTAAAGAAGTAATTTAGACCTGTTGTTCTGCCGATTGAATTTTTGCTAAAACTCGGGCGGCAGTTTCTGAATCTAATGGAGTTTTTGCCTTGGTAAAATTCAATTCACCAGGATTTGTAATAGGCAAAAGATGGATATGTGCATGTGGAACTTCAAGTCCTATGACTGCCATTGCAATGCGTTTTTCAAGAAACGCCTTTTGAAGTAGAAGAGACATTTGCTGTGAAAACAACATCAACGAAGTATAATCTTCCGAAGATAAATCATAAATTTTATCGACCTCCACTTTCGGGAAAACCAGAACATGACCTTGCGCCAAAGGATTTATGTCTAAGATTGCCATGTTGCGTTCATTTTCGGCAACGATGTAAGCAGGCAGCTCTCGTTGGATTATTTTTGAAAAGATTGAGGACATTATCGGGTAATTTCTAAAATCTCAAAAAGCATCAACCCTCCTGGTGTATTAATTTCCGCCACATCGCCCACCTTCTTGCCTAACAATCCTTTACCAATGGGAGAATCCACGGAAATTTTCTTTTCTTTGAGATTAGCCTCGCTTTCAGCAACCAAGGTGTATTGCGTTTCCATCTGATTTGCTTTATTACGAATCTTAACGGTCGATAAAATAAAAGCTCTCGATTTATCAATAGAGGAATCATCAATCAATCGAGCATTAGCAATGGTGGTTTCCAATTTTGAAATTCTCATTTCAAGGATTCCTTGAGCCTCCTTAGCGGCATCGTATTCTGCATTTTCTGACAAATCACCTTTGTCACGAGCCTCGGCTATTTGATTTGAAATTGCAGGTCTTTGAACATGAATTAAATTATATAATTCATCCTTTAATTTTTGCAATCCTTCTGGGGAATAATAACTAATTTGTGACATAACAAGACCGGGTTAAACGAAAACAAGAGAGCCAAAGCCCTCTTGTTTCAATAAATATAATAATTAACTATTTTAAACTTACGGTAACACCTAGGGTATGAATGATACCGAAAACCCCTGCAAATCGTGCTCCATATTCAATTCCTAAAGCACTTTTGTTTTTTCCAACGAGAGCATCCACTGAAAAACCAGCGGTTGGTCCAACCAAGGCATTAGAACGGTTCTCTACGTTTAAAATTCCGTTCTCATAAGCAAAACCACCTCTCAAATTGAATGCAAGTTTTTCAGTTGCCATACCATAATCAAGCCCTAAACGTATTTGATCTTTTGAAAAAGAATTGGCCTGAAATGCAGCAGCAACCGTTAAACGACTTTCTTCGCTAAAAATGAAATCATACGATCCTCCAATATTTAATAGAGAGGGCAACTCGTAAGAAGCAGAACGTTGTTCAAGTGTTGCAATAAACTCACTTGAAACATATTCTACTTGATTTGCCAAACCGTCTCCCTTAAACCGCATTACAGGCCCCACATTCTTAAGGGCGATACCAAATTTTATTTGATTTTGTTCTCCAGTAACATAACGAATTCCTGCATCCAAGGCAATGCCACTGGAACGAAGGTTAAAAATACTTTCCGTTACCACCTTAAAATTAATTCCTCCGTAAATAGAAGAAGAGAATTTTTTCGCAAAACCAACATTAAATATATTAGCTCTTGGGGAGAAGTATCCAATATTTCCTTCTGGATTGGCAACTGTAGTGATAGGAACATCCCCATAATTGAGGGATTGTACACTTACAGCAAAAACATTGGACTCACCAAGTCGCTGCGCAATTCCTGCAGAATTTAAACCAATTCCTGCGTTACCCATCCAATTTGAGTAATTAAACTTAATTTGGGTTTTGTCGGTAAAAGCCAATCCTGCGATGTTGTTATACTGAGCTTCCAACCCATTAATACAAGCTACCCCTGCATCGCCAATGGCAGAACCGCGCGCCCATGGATTTATTAACAAATGCGAGGCACCAGCAGAACCCACACGGTCTTCATTACCCGCTAATACCATGGTCGACATACCGCCTACCAACAGCAAACTGAACAATTTCATCATTTTCATTCTCCTAATCTTTTTAGATTATATACCTTGATAATCCGGAGTCCTCATTCCTCCAAAAAACTTCAATACTACTTCTCCTACTTCCGGAACTTCGACATGGATCAAATAAACCCCACCCGCCACTGGAATTGCCTTGAAGTTGGTTAAATCCCAATCCAAAGACGTAACCGGACTATCTTTCTTGAACGTTCTAATTAATTTACCATTCACCGAATAAATGCGTACGGTACACTTGTCAGGAAGGTTCGTGATTTTAACACGGGTATCGATTCGCGTCCTCTCATAATCCGAGTAAGCATAATACGGATTCGGTACCACGTTGATCATTTTCAAGGCATCTTTCAAGGCGTCTTGCGCTCCCAATTGGGTGGCAATTGCATCCATCGACCATCCGTACATGGGCTTGCCGCCATTAGCACCCGTTGCCGTAAAGTTCTTGTATTCCTTGTTGATGCGTAACTTGATGCTCACATCCGTTGAAAGCAAGCTTTGTCCTGGCGTTAGCAACGGATACGCAATCCATGTCAAGCTTCCGTACAAGTCCCGCTTGTCTTGGGCACTGTTGGTTTCCACGGCCAAGTATTTTTGGTACGCTTCGTTCGTTGCATTGTTCTCCGCCTGAGCAGGAACATAGGCTGGGAAGTCGTAGCTGGAATTGAACCCATTGATGGTTTTTTGCTTGTAGCTGAACACATAAATCGGATGCATGCCTCCCATCAGCGGTGTTCCTACACTGCTCACGAACTTGTCCGTTGGATTCCAAACCATGTCTGCTCCGTTTTCACCGCCCAAAAACGAATTCTCTCCAAAGGCCAAGTATAAGCGAGCACCGGATTCCAAGTCTACGGCGTAGCCCGGGAACCATCCCATGCCCGTACCCGTTCCGTCAGGGTTGCCGTTCTTGTCCACGCTCGGGCTTTTTCGCAAAGCTCCTGGAGCCG
>JGI25922J50271_10000144_pt1 | contig 20491 bp, 19 predicted proteins | sample LauGreSu1BDMLBDD_2_FD_50271 | JGI IMG/M metagenome (IMG submission 50271) | reverse complement strand
CGATTGGTCTATTTCACGATTTTGATTACGCATATTGCATTGGCTGCAATTATTGTCCCGCTTGCACTATTTACGCTTCTTCGTGCATGGAGATCGGAATTTCCATTGCACAAGAAAATTGCTCGTTGGACATTGCCTATTTGGCTATATGTGACGATTACCGGTGTGATCGTATATCTCATGATTTCACCGTATTATACGATGGGACAATAAGTATTGTCTCGCACTTTTAATTCATGTGCCTTTTGGCATTTATGTTCATCTTTTGTCAGTTCTACAGAGTAAAGCATGCCACATACTGATTCAGCAGGTTTGCTATTATTGCCTTTGTTCTTGCCATTATTGGGATTTCTCTCAATACTTTTTATTGATAGAGCGCAAGAGAAGGCAATCAAATATGTCACATTGATATTCTCAATGCTCACATTCTTTGCATCTCTTCCATTGTGGTTTATGTTCAATGATGGATTGGATGGTTTTCAGTTTTACACAAATATCTCTTGGATTCCATCGCTCGATGCAGGTTTCAGAACCGGCATTGACGGCATGTCATTATTGTTAGTCGTACTTACGACATTCATCATGCCAATCAGTATCCTTGCTTCTTTTGAAGCAATTGGAAAGAGGCAAAAAGAATATTATGCAATGATGTTGCTTTTGGAATTTGGAATGCTTGGAGTATTTGTATCACTAGATACCATGCTCTTTTATGTATTCTGGGAATTGATTCTCATACCGATGTATTTTTTGATTGGTATTTGGGGTGGTAAAGATAGAATATATGCTGCCGTGAAATTCTTCTTGTATACGCTTGTTGGTTCACTCTTGATGCTTATTGCGATTGTGTGGATGGGACTCTATGCTAAGTGGACGCCGGGTGGACATTTCACAACTGACTTCTTGATTCTGAAACAACTCGCACCTGGAATTCCTCTTGATATTCAAATCTGGTTATTCCTGGCTTTTGCATTGTCATTTTGTATCAAAGTTCCATTATTCCCATTTCATACCTGGCTTCCTGATGCTCACGTTCAGGCTCCAACTGCAGGTTCAGTGATTCTTGCCGGTGTATTGCTCAAGATGGGTACTTATGGTTTGATTAGATTCAATCTTGAATTATTCCCTCAGTCATTACATCTATTCGCACAGCCGCTTGCATGGTTATCTGTGATAGGCATCATCTATGGCGCGCTTGTTGCGATGGTTCAAACAGATATTAAAAAGCTTGTAGCATATTCATCTGTCAGTCACTTGGGTTTTGTTGTATTGGGTATTGTGTCTGTCACTCCCGAAGGTCTTCAAGGCGCAATCATCCAAATGGTGAATCATGGTTTGTCAACAGGTATGCTCTTCCTTTGTGTGGGCGTATTATATGAGCGCCGTCATACTCGTGAGATCGGTGATTTTGGTGGAATAACCAAAGTGATGCCCAAATTCGCAGTGATGTTCACCATTGCAATGATGGCATCAGTAGGACTTCCCGGTTTGAATGGCTTCATTGGTGAATATCTCACACTATTTGGATCTTTCCAATCCAAATTCTTGAATAATCCATGGTTCAGCATATTCAGTGCATCCGGAGTGATTTTCGCGGCTGTATATCTATTGTGGATGTTCCAACGTGTGATGTTTGGAACCAATGACAATCCGAAGAATCATACATTGACAGATTTGACCAAAAGCGAATATTGGCAATTGGTTCCATTGGTGATTTTCATTGTGTGGATAGGAGTATATCCCAAAACATTCCTTTCTCGCTCTGAATTATATGCACAAACATTGGTTGGATCCATTGAAAAAACTGTGTTCGGCACATCTGCATATCCTAAAATCAAAGCAATTGAAGTGGATGCATCTAGCATTAAGAAAGCCGAGCATTGATTAGTATCATTGAGGAAATCTACGATGGCGAATTTATTAAAGAAGATTTTTGAAAGACCATATGATTGGAAGAAGAATGGACATGACACGACCGATCAATGGAAGTCAGTTCGAGTCGGTGATACTGTTGAATTTGCGATGACAGTTACCGAAGAAGTATTATACAGCGTGGAAGCATTGTATCCTGAGACTTCGGAAGCAAAAATCAAGCGCAAAACAATGGATGGCTCACAAGGTGAGACATATCGTGTCGGTTTAGTGATGCTTCGTCCAGTGAAAGCATAAGCATCCAATCATTACAGAGAAAATAACCAAGGAATAGAGGAATGATTCAAGATTTACTGTTGACCGCTCCATTCACATTCTTGTCTGCAATGGCAATCATTGCGATGGTTGTGGATGCTTTGATCAAGAATAGCGCTCGCATCACTTTCTTGTTCAGTGTGATCACATTGATTGTTTCGGGCATTTTGGCCATTGGAACATTTGGTCAACATGGCATTGGTTTCAATGGTATGATTTCCGGCGGAGGATTTTCATCATATTTTGATGTCTTATTCTCTGTGGGAGGACTTCTGACCATTTTTGCCGCTCGCTCATATTTGCAAAGAGAGGGAATTGAGCATGATGAATTCTACTCGCTCATACTCTTTGCGATTGGCGGTATGATGCTTATTGGACATTCAAATAATCTCTTGACACTGTTCATAGGGATTGAAATCATGTCAGTCGTATTTTATATCCTTTCCGGATATATGCGCTCCTCCATTGCCTCCGTTGAATCATCTTTGAAGTATTTCCTTCTTGGAGCATTCTCAACAGGCTTTTTAGTCTATGGAATGGCATTGATTTATGGTGCCACGGGAAGCATGGATTATGGTCATATTTCCATGAATATTTCTCGAGGTGCATTGCCATTGGGATCGTTGCTACCGATTGGTATTGCTCTGATGGTAATCGGATTGAGTTTCAAAGCTGCTGCATTTCCATTCCATCAATGGGCTCCTGATGTGTATCAAGGTGCACCAACAATCGTTACGGCATTTATGAGCACAGCAGGAAAAGCGGCTGCATTTGTTGCATTCATGCCGATTGTAATGGTACTCATGCCTGCAGCTCCTGCGAAATTACAAATGACATTCGCTGTTTTGTCTGCAGCAACAATGCTGATTGGAAATATCAGTGCACTCGCACAAACGAATATCAAGCGCATGCTTGCATTCTCATCTGTTGCACATGCTGGTTACTTGATGATGGGCTTGGTATCTGGTTCCCAAGCTGGTTATAGTGGAATCTTGTTCTATCTCACTTCCTATATGTTCATGCAAATTGGTTCATTCATCATTGTCGGTTTACTTGAGCGTCGTGGTGAAGAGCATTTACAGATTTCAGATTATGCAGGATTGAGTAAAAAATATCCTGTGCTTGCGGCATTCATGGCCATTTTTATGTTTTCATTGGCCGGTATACCTCCTTTTGCGGGATTCTTTGGTAAATACTATCTCTTTTCAGCAGCGATTGATGCAGGATTTTTGTGGCTTACTGTTATTGCTGTTTTTTCATCGATTATTTCAGTGTATTTCTATATCGGACTTATTGTCAAAATGTATTTCAATGAGCCTGAGAAGGAAATGCCTGACACTGAATTTGGTCTTTCCGGAATTTCTCTGTTCATCACGATTGCCGGCGTAATCATTCTTGGAATTATGCCTTCCGGAATTTTGTCCATCGCTAATGCGATATTCGGTCATTCAACTCATTGATTTCACCACTCGGATCATACAACATGATGCATATAGCAGANAGAATTTCCAGATTAGGTACTGAAACCGCATTCGAAGTATTGGTTCGTGCCAGAGCATTGGAAGCACAAGGNAAGAGTATTGTTCACCTTGAAATTGGTGAACCTGATTTTGATACNCCTCAAAATATCATTGATGCCGCCAAGAAAGCTCTTGATGATGGGTTTACNCATTATGGTCCATCAGCAGGTATGCCTGAAGCAAGACAAGCTGTAGCTGATTATATCAAGCGTACGAGAGGAACGGAATATTCAGCATCTGAAATTGTGATCACTCCNGGCGCAAAGCCTATCTTGTTCTATGGGATGATGGCTGTGATTGACAAAGGGGATGAAGTCATATATCCAAATCCCGGATTNCCGATTTATGAATCCGTCATCAATTTTCTCGAAGCAGTTCCTGTTCCNTTGCCATTGAAAGAAGAGAAAGANTTTCGATTTGATATCGCTGATCTCGAAGCACGCATCACGCCGAAAACTCGAATGGTGATCATCAATACCCCACAAAATCCAACTGGTGGGATTCTCACCAAAGAGGATTTGGAAAAAATCGCAGAATTGGCTGTAAAACATGATTTCATTGTACTTAGTGATGAGATTTACTCTCAAATCACTTATGATGGATTCGTACATGAAACAATTACGCAATTCCCTGGCATGAAAGAACGCACGATATTGCTTGATGGATTCTCAAAGACATTTGCAATGACCGGATGGCGTATGGGTTATGGTTGCATGCCTGAGCATATTGCGCAGGTTGTGGCCAAACTTCAAACAAATTGTACGAGTTGCACAGCAAGCTATAATCAAATTGCGGGTATAGAAGCATTGTCNGAAAGAACAGATGCCAAAGCCGCAGAGTTTGTTGCTGAGTTCAAAAGAAGAAGAGATGTTATTGTAACTGCATTGAATGCGATGCCAGGAGTGAGATGTCACTCACCCAAAGGTGCATTCTATGTATATCCCAATATCGAGGGAACCGGCATGACTTCGCAAGAATTTGCGGATTTTTCATTATATGAAGCAGGTGTTGCTTGCTTGAGCGGAACAGCATTTGGTAGTAATGGTGAAGGATTCGTTCGTTTCTCTTATGCCAATTCAGTTGAGAATATCGAAGAAGCAATGAAAAGACTCTCTGAGGCATTTGCCAAAAGAGGTTGAGAAATACATAACAAAACTTGTAAAGGCGTCTCAATGACGCCTTTTTTGTATATCATGAATGAAAAACCACAAGGCACAGCACTCGATTTCTTGAGCGATGACAGATCGGAAAAGATTTATGCATGTGTCTCTCGAAGACAACCATCATTATCCATTGTACTTGAAAATGTACATGATCCTCATAATGTATCCGCAGTACTCAGATCTTGCGATGCAGTTGGTGTGATGGATGTGCATCTGGTATATCATTCAGGTCAATCTTTTCCTGAATTGGGAGAAAAGAGTTCGGCTAGTGCAAGAAAATGGGTATTGACACATAAGCATTCCTCAATTGATGAATGTTATGACTGTCTTAGAAAGGAAGGGAAGAAAATCCTGACTACAGGCATGNGCAATGAGGCAAGATCCTTATATGCAATTGATTTCACAGANCCCATTGCGATTGTTTTTGGTAATGAACATGCCGGTGTTTCCGAGGAAGCCATTCTGAAAGCGGATGGAAATATGCTTATACCTCAAGTAGGCATGATTCAAAGTTTGAATATTTCTGTTGCTTGTGCTGTAACCTTATATGAGGCATTTCGTCAAAGGTCTCTAAATGGCATGTACGATTCCATCCAGATGGATGATATAATGCTAAAAGATTATCTCAATGTATTTGCACTAAAATAGGAGAAGAATTATGGAAGGTACTGAGTATACGATTGCGAGTCCGGGAAAACGCATCCTGGCTTATATAGTTGATTCAATGTTTATGTCTATAGCTTCAATCATCATATTGTTTCTCATTGGTCAAGGAGATGGATTGAGCGCCATTGCCAATTATTCCGGTGCAGATATTGAGCAAATCATTGAGAAAGTGCTACCAATCGTACAAACTCTCACCTTCATACAATTGGCTCTTGGAGTATTGTATTTTGGGATGTTTCAGGCGATGTCGAATGGATCAACATTAGGTAAGAAATTGCTTCATATTCGCATTGTATGTATTGATGGATCAGAATTTTCCATTATCAATTCCATTTTCAGATATCTTGTGAATGCAATTTCGATGCAATTATGTTTTGTACTTGCAATTGTGATGTTTTTCACGACATATAAACAAGCATTNCATGATTTGGCAGTAAAATCAGTGGTAGTTAATGAGTGATGAGAATAGTTTTACAGCGATCNCTCATTGCAATTGTTGGTATTGCATCCATNATTTTGGGAATCTTTACTCTTTTCACATATTTTCCGCCTGATACATATTTTTATGTCCCTTGTTTATTTCACTTGAGTACAGGACTCCATTGTCCGGGTTGTGGATCAACGAGAGCCGTTTCTTCATTCATGCATGGGGATATTATAGTTGGATTGAAGAATAATCTACTAATCATTCTATGGGGACCCTATTTGATCTATCGTGTATTTATTATGGTGTTCTCATGGATTGATGGGAAGCAAAGAGTTCTTTGGTCACCACCTATTTCAACCGTCATCATATTTCTGATTCTTACGATGACATATACCATTCTTCGCAATCTCCCCATTGAGCCATTTATCTCTTTATTTGCACCGGTAGAGTAAAGTCTGTAGAAAACTGCAAAATTTCCAATAGTTGTTGTAAGCCATTTTTGTCATCTTCATCGAATCTGGCAAAAATCGGACTATCGATGTCAAGAACACCGATGATGATATCATCATTGATCATAGGTATCACAATCTCTGATTTTGAATCCGCATCACAAGCGATATGTCCGGGGAATTCATGTACATTTTCAATCATCAAAGTTTCTCTTTTGATCGCAGATGTACCACATACACCTTTGCCCATTTGGATTCTTACGCATGCCGGCTTACCATGAAATGGTCCAAGAACCAATTCTTGGCCATCAAATAAGTAAAATCCACTCCAATTTATACTCGGTAATGAGAAATACAACAAAGAAGCCATATTGGCCATATTCGCAATAGGATCCCGTTCTTCACCTAGCAGATTACGTAAAGATTGNNCTAAGTCTATGTAAAACATGGGTTTATCTAGGTTGNGANATTCTTGATTTAATGTAAACATTTGATTTATATGGAATTATGAAAATAAATTAAGCGTAAATTCATTGGCAAAGTTCTGAAATTTCCTGTAATTGCACATCTGCTTGAGAAATAGATGTTCGGCTTTTAGCATAAAGAGCAGTTTTCACCACGAAAGAACATCAATTTCAGAGCTCTAATTTGTTGCTCATCTGACTCTGGGGGGAGGCAGTTTGGGATTATTCATTATAAGAAGGAGGCCCCTATGCAAAAGACATCATTGCATATGCATAGACAATTCCTCTCGATCAGCCACAACATCATGTCGTTTCTGATTGTGTTTTTCGCAATGGTAAGTTTGTTCTTTGTCAATTCTGCAGAAGCTCGTAAGGCCAATGGNAAATATGGTCCGGTNGTGCATGATTCAGTGCGCTATAGCGGTTTCCATAATAAAGTCCCGAGACAATTTGGACCNGGCTCTTGGTATGGCAAAGAGTTTCACAATCGCAGAACCGCGAGTGGTCAGACATTTGACATGTATGGTTATACAGCCGCACATCGTACATTGCCACTTGGTTCCATAGCAAAAGTGACAAGTCAAGTCACAGGTAAATCAGTACTTGTATGCATCAATGACAGAGGCCCATTTGTGCGTCCTAGAATCATTGATTTGTCATACACGGCAGCGGGTCAAATAGGCAAGTCTTTGAATAAGTTATCGGTTGAGTATTTTACTCCTGATCATTTGTCATTACTCGGTCCATTGACATTCAACACAGCGAAGTATTTCGGTTTTACAGCTGATCATCAGCCATTNATTGTTCCACTGTATGCTTGTACGAATCTTGAAGTGTTTACGGACTTTACAAGTGCCGTAAAAAGACACCAAGCAAGACAAAACATGGAGCAAAAATCGGGTAATCAGGCCGTTTTGATGATTGTACCTGATGTAGTTTCCGAGAAAGGTCGTAAATCTCGCATGCCGAAATATACCTATCTCATCAGCTCTGTAAGCCCCGAGCTTGCTCAATCGCTCATGCAGCCAACTGAAAATTGATTTGTAAAGAAAAGTTAGTAAAGCCTCGATCTAATTAGGTCGGGGCTTTTTTTGTTATGTAATCATGATTGCAGGCTTGCCCATGATTTCGTAATTTGCAGGCTCAATTATGCTTCACAAACATGGAATCATTTGCCATGAAACTCATGAAAAAACACATTATTCTTGGTCTTCTGCTTGGATCATTGATCATTCAAAGCTTTCAGTGTGCCTCTCCTGACTTTACAGGTGCAAAGTTGGCTTATAATCAGAAGGATTATAAAAAGGCGCTTGTTTCATTGGAAAAGGAAGTCGCCAAGAATCCCACCAATGCGGAAGCATGGTACCTTCTTGCCGATTGCCATTTCAGATTAAATGATCTCAAAAAAGCTACAGAGAATTCTTTGCAAGCATCAAAACATGCCACGAAAGAACCGATGAAAACCAAAGTGGCCGATCAATTGTTTTTTCTGTGGGCGGAAATTTATAATAAGGGAACAAACTCTTACAATGAATTTCTAGGTAAAGGCAAATCCAGTGATATCAATGATAGTTGAATTGCTTGAACTAGCAATTACTTTAAAGCCTGAAAATTCAGAACCTTTGGCAATTTTGAGTAATGTATATGAAATCAAAGGGGATACTGCAAAGGCAATTTCCTCTTATGAGCGATATGTTCAGCAAATCAAGCCTTCATTGGAGATATTAAAGAAAAACAATTTCACGATAGGCATGTCAAGAGAAGATGTATTGCGCTCGCTTGGCAAACCGGTTTCAACCAAAGCCTTCATGGACAATAATGGCGATTCACTTATAGTAGACAAAATAGCAATAAGTGGCAATGAAACCTATCTGTCCTCAGTCAAGAAAGAGGGTGGTAAGGCATTGATAGAAGGAATTCGTTCCAATCTTCCTTCCTCCTGGCTTCCCCAAGAAAAGGAGCGATTCTACGCCATCAATATTAGACCAATCGTGAATTTATCTTATCTATATTATGGATCGAAGGCATTTGAGAAAGCTGTGGAAATGATTGAATATTCACTTTCCATCAATCCAATTGATGATGAACTTGCCAGCTTGAAGATTCAGATCTATGATGAGCAAGGAAAATCGGATGAGGTATTAAAATCACTTGCGATATCTGTAGAAAAGAATCCGAACAATAAGTATTTCCTAGAACAATATGCAAGAGTATTNGCAAGGCAGAAACAATATGACATGGCAATTGTCAATTATGAAAAAGCNNTGGCTATAGACCCAAATTTTGAAAATGCCGTATTCAATATTGGTGCATGCTTTGTCAATAAAGCTGTTGATATCATTGATGAAGAGAATAAGAAAATCGATGCAAATTCGAAATACAAGCCAGATGAAACGAGATATTTCCCATTGCTCAGTAAAGCCGCGGATTATTTTTCACAGTATCGCAGTAATCCGGTCAACAAAGACAATCTTGGTGTATTGCAACAATTGTCTGACATTTATTTGATCACTCGTCAAAATGATAAGTTTAAAAAGATGATCACGGATTTGGAAGCTGCTGAACCGGCCAACCTTACAAATGTCGCGTATTATGAGTATATGGGTAAGGTATATGCCAAACAAGGCATGAAAGAAAAAGCTGATAAGTCATTCCAGATGGCCGACACTTTGAAGAAGAATCAATAACAAACGTACTACTTGGAGTCTATTTAAATGTCTGATAAAGAACAAGCNCCNCAACACATCAATATCGAATTGGGTGAGAAAGAAGCAGAAGGCATCTATTCTAATCTTGCAATAATCCGTCATTCTCCTGCNGAGTTCGTCATTGATTTCACNAGAATTCTTCCNGATGTACCGAGAGCAAGGGTGCATGCAAGAATCATAATGACTCCACAACATGCAAAAATGTTGCTTCAAGCACTTCATGATAATGTGCATAGATTNGAGTCTGAACATGGAGAAATTNCCATGGATGGTCAAATGGTGATTGATTCAAAACAAGTCAATTAATGAAAGAAATAGCATTAATTCAGCCACGCTCAAAAGCGTGGCTTTTTTTTTCTGAATGATAAGATGAATAAAACCCAGGTCATTCTACACTTGCATACCCATATGCCATATGTCATGAATCATGATAAGTGGCCTCATGGTTCAGTTTGGCTTTCTGAAGTTGTACTTGAATCATATCTTCCCATTCTTGAAATTATTCAAAATCTTCGGCAAGAAGGAATCAGGCCTTCCATTTCATTTGATTTTTCACCTGTTCTGCTTGAACAACTTTCACATTCCAATGCCTTCAGCTTATTCAAAGAATATGCTAAGAGGCAGATTCTACAATCCGAAAAAGATCTTCATAAATTTTCAAAGATTCCTGAAGCGGTCCATAATATTCCAATGGGTGAATATTGGAAGTCATTTTATGAAGAACGATTGCAAACTCTTAATGAAATCAATGATGATTCCATCATTGAGCGATTTCAAATTGCAGAGCAAGATGGATTGATTGAAATCATGACTTGCGGATTGACGCATGCCTATTTACCACTGCTTGACTTTGAACAATCCACTCGGATGCAAATTGCAAGTTCTGTGATGATGCATGAGCATTACTTTGCTCATAAACCACGAGCAATGTTTTTACCGGAATGTGGTTATGCACCAAAGTTGAAAGGAGAAAATGGCGAGTATTACTTGGAAGACATCATTCTTGAACAATCAATCAACATGATTGTACTGGATCAACAACATTCGATGAAATATCTAGAGAGTGAACATCATGCAGTCAAAATATTGCCGGAGTCACTCAGACCTTTGTCTCAAGTAAGATTGCAAAAGACATGTAAAAATCAATCTCTCAAAGTTCTTATCAGACATAAATCAGCTTCTGATAAGGTGTGGTCTGAAAAAAGCGGTTATCCAAGTCATTCAGCATATCTTGATTTTCACAAAAGAGAATATGATTCCACGCTTAGATATTGGAAAGTGACCAATCACCCGGAATATCCCCAAGAAAAATATCCATATTTGATGACTTATGCCAAAAAACAAGCACTACTTGATGCGAAAGAATATGTGGGGTATCTGGAGAAACTTGCTTTGTCATATACAGAACAAGTGAATGAAACGGGAGTAATATGCCTAGCATTCGACACTGAATTATTCGGTCATTGGTGGTTTGAAGGACCCGAATTCCTTGCCAACTTCATTCGTGAAATGGATAAGTCAGATATACTTTCATTGAAACTCCCATCGGAGATTCTATGGAATGATTCGATACACACTGTGCAGTGTTCTGCGGGATCTTGGGGAATGAATGGTACGGATGAAACATGGAAGAATGAAAGCACGATGTGGTTGCTGGACAATGTGCATGATGCTGAACAGCGCTTTGAGGAAAGCGTGAATAGTATTGATATTAATGATCAATTACAAAAAAGAATTATGGATCAGGCATTAAGAGAGCTTCTGCTCATGCAGGCTTCGGATTGGCCATTTCTCATTACGAAGAATCAAGCTTCGGATTATGCAAAAGTGAGATTCATGCAGCATCATGACTNTTTTACAACATTGATAGCTTTTTTTGATGTCATCAAGTCAGGTAAGCAATTNACAGATGATCAAAACAACGTGCTTGCCGGAATTGAACAAGTTGATGATATTTTTCAAACAATTGACATTCATCAATGGAGAAATTATTCTGCATGAAATCTTCGAATTCCGGCAGAATATGTAGCAAGTACATTTGTTTTCTTGATTGCATCAACCGGACAAGACACAATGTCTGTATCAAGAATGGTGATATCAGCATCAAATTTGATTGCCAATGCTCCTCTTCTATATTCCAATCCTGATGCTTCATGTGCCCATGCAGTATAACTCAATAATGCCTCTTTTTGCGTGATGATTTCTTCCGGCATCCATGCTTCCTTTTCCTGCATTGGAATTCTTCTGCAATATGCATCAATGCCCAATAGAGGATTTGCAGATTCAATTGGGAAATCTGAACTACCGGCCGGTTTCAATCCATGATCAATCAAACTCCTCCAAGGATATGCAATGCTGTCACGATTACCCAATCGAACTTTGGCCATATTTGCATCACTAATGCAATGAATGGATTGAGGAATTGATTTGATATCAAAATGATGCATTCTCTCTATATCGATTTCTTTCATTATTTGATTATGCTCAATTCTCAAAATTGTATGATCATCCGCAATTCCTTCCATGCGCAATTGTTGATATGCATTCATGACAAGCTGATTTGCTTTATCACCAATCGCATGTGTTGCAATGGAAAAACCTGCATCAATACCAAGTTTCGCTTTTTCAAATAGCGTGTTTTCATCCATCAGAATCAGACCATGATGATCTGCATCAGCATAGGGTTCAATCATTGCTGCGCCACGAGATCCAAGAGCACCATCTGCAAAAAACTTTAAGCCCGCTATACGCATGAATTCACCTACTGCAGGCAAACATCCATGTTCGATCCATTCATCATTCTGTGCCTTCACATACGATTGAATGCGAATCGGTAATGCTCCTGATTCAGCTAATTCTAGAAAGACAGGAAGGAATTCAGGATTAACATCCATGTCATGAACTTCGGTGATTCCAAAAGCAGAACATGCCTTAGAAGCAGTTATGATATTTTCTCTGATCTGTTCTTGAGTCAAAGCGGGAATATGCATTGATATCAGATCCATCGCATTGTCTATGAAAATGCCACTTGGATTTCCATGTTCATCCTTGAGAATAGTCCCACCATCCGGATCAGGTGTTCGGGCATCAATTCCGGCAATCTGCATTCCTTTTGTATTGACCCAAGCTGAATGTCCATCTGCTCTTCGAAGATATACGGGAATATCGGGAAAAACCTCATCAAGATCCTGAGCCGTGGGATATGTTTTGTCAGTCCATAATTCCTGATTCCAACCCATGCCATAAAGCCAATCTCCTCGAAGGGTTGAATGATTCTTGCAAGTATTCAGAATCTCTTCTTTTGAAGAAAGTGAGTATAACATCAAGCCATTCAGTAATTCACCAAGCGCATGCAAATGACAATGTGCATCCACTAAACCGGGAACTGCATATGCACCGGGATATTCATGTCTGCCTTGTTCGGAGATGATGATCACTCCATTTGGATAGGGCTCAATGCCGACAATCCGGCCTCTTTCTATCGTGATGATTGCTTGGATTGGATTCATGGTATGTTCGAAATAATAAAAAGCCGGTTATCGATGGAGCAAAGTCCTTCCATAACCGGCAAAAGTTAGATTGCNATGATTAATTTCTTCTTCTGCTCGGATCAATTTCATCCAAATAGGAAACCTTTGCGACCAATTGCTCTTCGGTCTCTACATTGTCTGCATCGGGCAAACAACAATCAACAGGGCAAACCGCCGCNCATTGAGGTTCATCNTGAAATGTCTTGCATTCCGTGCATTTGTCCGGAACGATGAAATAAAAGTCCGGTTTCCAAAAATCACCTTTGAAGCTTCCCGGTGAAGTTGAATCTTCATATTGATTCTCACCAAGCGTCCATACTGAACCGCCTTCATAAATGGCATTGTTCGGGCATTCCGGTTCGCATGCACCGCAATTGATGCAATCATCGGAATTTATATAAATAGCCATGTTATTCCTCTTCTTTTATAGTCTGATTAAAATGGTACATCGTCATAATCTCCACCGCTTGCCGGTGGTTCTTGTCCATAATTAGGTTGTTGTGGCGCTGAATTTCCACCGGATTGACGGTCGATTCTCCATGCATTGATATTGGTGATATAGACCTGACGTCCATCTTTTGTATTCACCAATTTGCCACGAAGATCAAAGGAGACTTTTACTTGATCGCCTTTGTTCATGGAATCGAGTAAATCGCATTTGTCTTGAACGGCTTGCATTTTGATATACTCATTATACATTCCGCTTGTTGTTTCGACCACAAATTCTCTTTTTTTGAATGTGTCTGTGATCTGTTGGGTGTCGAAGATTTCAAATAATCTTCCTTGCAATTCATAAGCCATTATGGACCTTATAGATTATCGTTTATCAATGATGATCAAAAATTTTGAATTCCAAAACTTGGCCGGATCGATGATTGACATTCCACCGGATACTTTTTCAAGGAGTTTTGGATTATGGGAAGATATTATCTGATATTTATCAGGAACCGGAAGCATNCGCACAGTGCGAGCATCNATGCGAATAAAATCCTGNTCATTNAAATTTCTTCCGGGAACAAAAGTTCCGCCAATTCCAAGAAATCCNCTACCTTCTTCGATGATGATTCCTCTATCTTCGAGATCTTTCGCTTTGCCAATGATATAATAGTAAGTGCTTCTTTCAACTTCAATGCGCTCTTTTTCGCCTGCAATTTGATTTGCCTGCTCTTTGAATTGATCACGGCTCTGAGAAATAATGCCTGCATCCGCTTTGAGTTGTTCAATCTCTGTGTCTTTGGATAGCATTTGCTCTTTCATTGCAGTGACATTTTTTTCCAATTCAGCAATTTTCTTTGTTAATGCATCTGCATTGCTCTGCATTTGCTTAATCTTAGCGCTACTTGCTTTGATGATTTGCTGAGAAGCGGTCAATGAGTCAGAAAGACCACGGATCTTTTCAAGAATTCTTATTCTTTCCTCACCGGAAGCTGATTTAACCTCCTCCATCGCAGAGTATATTTCATTGATGAAGCCTGAGGTTTGCATCAATTCAGACATCAATCTGTCTTTCTCCAATGATAAGGCTTCCAATTCAGCATTTTCAGCAATCAACTGTTCCATTGATTTTCCCTCATAGGTCAATGGAGTATCTTCCTTTTTGTCGCAGGAGGTCAATGCCAGAGCAAGAATCACAATACAAACTATTTGAATTGGAAGCTTTGCTGAACCAAGTAATGTTGAGATCATGGTAAATCCATGAAAATGGTACGGATAGTAAATTATCTTGAACGCAATTTACAGATTTGAAGTAAAAGAATGACACCTCAAATCCCGTGAAATTTCACTTAAGAACGGAATATGGACAGTGGATCTTTGAGCATGGCTTCGAGTGCGGGTATATCTTTCGCACCTGCTGTTGCCATATGTGGCTTTCCGCCTCCTCCTCCACCAAGTTTTTTGGCTATCATTCCAACCAATTGTCCGGCTGGACGCTCTTTGGCTATGTCATCGGTTGCGATGCAAACCAATGAAATTTTGTCGTCCTGTACAGATGCTATAAGCCCAAGTCCTTGAGTATTCAATGTTGAGCGGAGTGAATCTCCCAATTGTTTGGCTTCATCCATTGATAGACCATCAGCTCGCATTGAGACAAATCTTATCGTAGTTTCAGGAAGGATAACAGCAGATTCAATAACGGATTGCAGCTGAGATGATAAATCACCAACCTTCAAACCTGATAATTCCTTTTCGAGGGATTTGATTTGATCTTGAGCATTCTGAATCGTTTTGTCCTTTTTGTCCAATTCACTTCGCAGCCCTTGAATATATGTTTCAATGCCAAATGAAGTGATTGCTTCTATTCTGCGAATTCCTGATGCAACCGAACTTTCGCCAAGGATATGGAAATAGCCAATATCAGCTGTATTGTCCACATGCGTTCCACCACAGAATTCCGATGAAAATTGTTCATCTATGGTCACCACTCTGACCTTGTCGCCATATTTGTCGCCAAAAAACATCTTTACGCCCGGAATTGCCCTGGCTTCTTCAATGTGCAATTCGCGTGTCAATACTTCAATCCTCTCGCGAATCTTTTCATTGACGATTGCTTGGATGTCTGCAATTTCTTCCGAACTCACTTTCTGAATATGGGAAAAGTCAAAGCGCAAAGCATCTGGTCCGACAAAGGAGCCTGATTGTTGAACATGGGTTCCCAATACTCTGCGAAGTGCTTCATGCAAAAGATGCGTTGCGGAATGGTTCTTTTGAATATCCCATCTACGATCTCTATTCACTGCCAGATGTGCCGAACTACCAGGATGTGCCATCACTTCTTTGTCAACGAAGTGTACGAAAGCGGATCCGGATTTTCTCACATCATTCACATGATAGGAAATATTGTCAATTACTATTATGCCGGTGTCTGAAACCTGACCACCCATTTCTGCATAAAATGGTGTGACATTGGTAATGATTGAGTTCTGTTCTGCAAGTTGTACTTCTGCATCTGTTGTGAGTTCTTTCCAACCACGGAATTCAGTTTGATGATCATGTTGAAGTGATTCTACTTCTTGCACGATGTTTTTTCGAGCACTTCTCGAGCGATTTCTTTGCTCATCCATGAGAGTAGTGAAGCCTGATGAATCGACTGTGAGACCGCGTTCTCTAGCCAGTAATTCCGTGAGATCGGCAGGGAAGCCGAATGTATCATAGAGAAGAAATGCATCTGCGCCTGAAACAATAGTTACTTGTTCTTGTTTAATGGATTCATGGATATGTTCAAAACGCTCCAGACCACGCTCAAGAGTTTGAAGGAAACTCTCTTCTTCGGCTTTGATCACTCTTTTGACATGATCGAGATTGATTGTTACTTCCGGAAACACATCGCCCATAGTGTGTGATAAGATATCGGGCAATTGATGCAGCATCGGTCCTCTAAAGCCAAGATTGCGAGCATATCTACAGGCTCTTCTGAGAATGCGTCTCAAGACATATCCTCGGCCTTCATTGCCGGGCATGGCACCATCTGCAATGGAGAATACCAAAGTGCGAATATGGTCCGCGATGACTCGCATTGCAATACCGTCTTTATTGTCAAGAGCGCCGGAATATGACTTCTTGCTTAGTCTTGAAATCTCATTGATGATAGGTGAGAAAACATCGGTGTCATAATTCGAATCCACTTCTTGCATGACCGCACAAATACGCTCGAATCCCATTCCTGTATCAACATGTTTTTGTGCCAAATCTTCAAGCGTACCATCACTTTTGCGATTATACTGCATGAAAACCAGATTCCAGATTTCCATGACTTCCGGCACACCAACATTCACAAGCGGTCCGCCAGTCAAATCGGGAGTGCGGTCGAAATGGATTTCCGAGCATGGACCACATGGACCTGTATCACCCATTTCCCAAAAATTGTCTTTCTCATCAAATCGGTGAATCTGACTCTCAGGCAAATATGCTTTCCATAATTCGAATGCTTCATCATCGGTGCGAAATACGGTTGCATGTAAACGCTCTTTGGGTAATTTCCATCGCTCTGTGAGTAATTCCCAAGCAAATGCAATCGCATCTTTTTTGTAATAATCTCCAAAACTCCAATTGCCAAGCATTTCGAATAAGGTATGATGATAGGTATCATATCCCACTTCTTCGAGATCATTGTGTTTGCCTGAAACTCGAATGCATTTTTGCGTATCGGCACATCTTGTGTATTCTCTTTTGCCTTGACCAAGGAATATATCTTTGAATTGATTCATCCCGGCATTCGTGAATAATAGCGTTGGGTCGCCATGTGGAATGACAGGCGCACTGGGCACGATGGTATGTCCCTTAGAAGCAAAAAAATCTAAAAAGGAAGCTCTGATTTCGCGTGAGGTCATGACTTTTACAGTGTTTTATAATGAATGCTGCAAAAATACGGTTTTTTTTGAGAGCTTGGTTTGGATGTGGATAGCTGTTTATACTCTTTGCATGGGTGTTTTGATCATGGTTCGAACCAAGCGGGATTTCAGTCTTTTGGCATTGAAATATTCCGCAATTCCATGATTTTTCAGAGGATGTTGATTTGTTTCGCTTTCAATCATATAGCGATAGTAAAAGGGACCAAATTCGAGAGCATGAGCATGTCTGATGCGAATATTCAATTCTTTGCCATCAATCGTACCTCGGATATTGATTGAAGATGCTATCCGCATCAATGAAGAGGTGAGTTTGACATTCTCAAGTTGAATGCGGCACTGTTCAATTTTCTTGATGCCATGAACAGAATCGGCAATGAAACCGATGCTCAATTCCTCGTTTTCATGAGACATTGGATAGTGATAATAAATGATGGTTTGATCATTGTCTATATGGCAACGACCCCAATACCAATCATCATAATCAGCATATAGTGCATCTGTTCCGGAATTACAGTCATGATATCCATGTCCATCAAATATCCATTCTGAATGTATATCATCATATTGAGAAAGTGAGAGAGTTCCTTCAACCTTGCATTGCGGTGCAATCAAACGCCAGCAGTGATTTCCCTCGCCATCTTCGAAAGTATATTTTTGTTCATGTGTATTGTGAAAAGTCAATTCGCCATGAATGGAGTTGACGGAATCAGGATAATCTGTATCAATACCAATTGTGTAAGAATCTCCGCTTTTCCGGAATGTCATACCACCCATTCGAATATGCAGTTCATCTTGATGCGAAATGATTTCATTGTGTTTGGTATGATGCACGAATCCGGCAAGTTTTTTCCCTCTGCGATAGAGTGAAACGGCATAACCCGAATATTCTCGAGAATCCGCATTTGGAAGCGCTTCCAGCCAATAGGGAGACATCGGCATTCCATCAAAAAAGATGATTGTGATTGCCAATTCCTGAGACTCATCAATGGCATCGAAATACCACCATTCATATGTTCCGGGTTCTTGGACGCGCATGGGCAAATCGCCATCCATTCCCACTTTCACATGCATCATGAATATGGATTCCTTCCATAGAATTGAGGTGGTTGTTCCGTTCTATCAATCGCTGAATCAAGAATTGGGAGCACTATTGTAATCATCGTGCCTTTGTCTTGCGTGCTTTCGGCTCTGATCGTGCCTTCATGCGCTTCGATGATCCATTTCACGATGGACAAACCTAATCCATTACCTTGAATATCTTGTGATCTTGCTTGATCCGCTCTATAAAATCTGTCGAAAATATGAGGTAAATGCTCAGGCGCTATGCCCACTCCCGTATCGCTCACACGCAGAATGGCTCGATCACCTTCTTTGACCAATCGCATTAGAATATCGCCACCTTCGGGTGTGTATTTAATTGCATTGTCCACTATATTCAGAAGTGCTTGATGAAGTCTGACGGAATCCCCATCTATCACAATATTAGGTTCTATCATGCTGCCAACCGAAATGGAACGCTCCTCAGCCAAAATCATCGCATCTTCACTCAAGTCATCAAGCATTGTGCTGAGATTCACCGTTTGATGATCAATGCTCACCTGACCTGTCTCGGCTCTTGACAAATCGAGCAAAGTTCGAACGACTTTTGATAAACGGCCAACTTCTTCCAATGCGCTTATGAGCAAAGTCTGATATTCCTCCGGGGATTTGTCACTACGCAATGCAACTTCCAATTCTCCCGTCAAAATGGCCAAAGGAGTTCTTAATTCATGAGACACATCAGCAGTGAATTGCTTGATTTGATTGAATGATCCTTCAAGGCGGGCAATCATCTCATTCAATGTATAGGTCAATCTCGCAACCTCATCATTGGTTTTCGGTTCGGGCAAACGATTGCTGAGATTACTTGCCGTGATCTCTCTTGCTGATGTTGCCAAATCATCTATCGGCTTTAGAGATACTCTNGCCAAAATAAATCCACCCAATGTGGAAATGAGCAATACCATTGGGAATCCAATGAGTAATGCATTGAATAATTCATACAGCGTTGAATCAATTTCTTCGAGGGAATATCCCACCGTTATGAATGCTTTCGAAGTCTTTCCTCTATATAATCGAAGATTTTGAGATTCACTTCCAAATGATGTGATTGTCATGATGCTGGAGAGACCAGAAATCAAGCGGGTTTCATCAAGCAAGGGGAGTGAATTTGTATCAAGATTTTCGGATCGCCAAACAATTTGACCTTTGAGATCGGCAATCTGTATATAGTAATTTTTTGGATTGAAGAGAATGTGTTCATAGACCGCCGACCACACAGGGTCTTCATCAATTTCCGAGGTATCCGCACGAGACATGCGAATAGTATCGGTAATCGGGGCGGAATCCCTGAAAAATGCGAATGAATCAGCAGGTTCCGGCTGGGTTCTGCGTGTTTTTTTTCTTCTTTGTGTTGCGGGCCTGAGCGGTTGCATCGTTTCTTTCTGCTTTTTCCTGATGATGAAATCCAAGGATGTTGCAACCCGTTCAAGAGAAGCATCAAGATTTTGATATAAATCTTTGGATACGGTAAGATATGCGGCAATACCGAATGCAAGAAGCGTCAGAGTGACGATCGCACTATACCAAAAGACCAATCGGAAGCGCAGTGAAATGCTTTTCATGAAGGTAGTTAATTAAGGAAACAACTATGTGCAATCTATGAAAATTCGATTTGTCGTCCCCCACGCGAGTCTATTTGAGAATGAATCCTGTTTCCATAGACCAAAACAAAAGATCCATGGATTCCATGTCTATTTGCACTTCTTTGCAGTATTTCAGCCAGGCTTTTTCAATTCTGAGATACATGGATTTATTTGTCGGTGGATTTTTTGCGCTTTTGACTCCACAGGCCAATAGATGTTTGAGGATATGTCTGTCGAGAATAGTCGGACCAAATATCCCGATATTTCGCATGAAATGTGCTGATTCTTTCATGCCAAAACCTCGAATCTTTGCCGTAAGAATATCGCGAAGCATGAGTGGCTTTTGT
>JGI25922J50271_10000136_pt1 | contig 20900 bp, 21 predicted proteins | sample LauGreSu1BDMLBDD_2_FD_50271 | JGI IMG/M metagenome (IMG submission 50271) | reverse complement strand
TCTGCTTTGGCTAACCCAAAATCATCAGACCGAGGCGTTAATTCATCAGCCATTTAATTGCTCCGATCTAGAGTTTGGAATTGCAGGCACTGGAAAGCTAGGTTCGTCAGAGTTTGTAACCTTAGCGGCTTTAGCAAGATTAACTTTCTGACGATCGATTAGGGATATAACCGCAACATAGATCAACGCTATTGAAAATATAAAGGCAATAATTATTACTCTAGGTGCTTGCTCTTGGGACATTACCCGAAGTGTTGAAACCACCAGAATCCAAGCGAGTGAAAAAGGAATTAATACTTTCCAACCAAATTTCATAAATTGGTCATAACGCAGACGAGGTAATGTGCCGCGCAACCAAACAAAGACGAAGAAGAATCCTAAAACCTTTACGAAGAACCAAACCAATGTGAACCAGCCACCTAACCATTGTTCAGTAAAGCCCAGACCAGGAAGTGCGTGATACCCGCCAAGGAATAATGTGGTCGCAAGAGCTGAAACTGCAATAATGTTTACATACTCAGATAAGAAAAATAACGCGAACTTAAGTGATGAATACTCGGTATGGAATCCACCAACTAATTCACCCTCAGCTTCAGCCAAATCAAATGGGGCTCGATTGGTTTCGCCAACCATGGATATTGTATAAATAATAAATGAAGGGAAAAGAATTACTGCATACCACCACTTATCTTGAGCAGCCACAATCTCAGATGTAGACATTGAGCCNGCGTAGATAAATACTGCAACTAGAGATAAACCCATTGCAACTTCATATGAAATNACTTGAGCNGAAGAACGAAGTCCGCCTAGTAGTGGATAGGTCGATCCAGAGGACCAACCAGCCAACACAATTCCATACACTCCAACGGAGGCGATTGCTAATACATAAAGTACGCCGACTGAAATATCTGTTAATTGCATAACTGTTTGATGACCAAAGAAATTAACTTCACCAGTAAGTGGAATAACTGCAAANGCCATGAAGCATGCGGTAGTACTTATAATTGGAGCAAGCACAAATACAATTCGATCAGCTGCTTTTGGAATTAAATCCTCTTTTAGCGCCAACTTCACGCCATCAACTAATGCTTGTAATAAGCCAAACTTTCCAACTCGGTTTGGTCCACTTCGTTGTTGCATCCTGGCAACTATGCGTCGNTCTGCCCAAACTGACATGATGGTAAGAAATACACACGCAGCGAAAATNAATAAACCTTTTAGCGCAATGACCCAACCTGGATCTTGACCAATTAACTCTGCATTACTCATGCTTTGGCCACCTTCACAATTGAATTACTAACTGTTCCCAAGTTTCTAATTAGTTGGCTGCTTTGTGAGTTACGTGGCAGCCAAACAGATGAATCCTCAATGTCGTTGATTGAACAAGGCAGAGTAATTGCACCGTAATCGTTTGAAACTCTTACTAAATCATTTTCACTCACGCTAAGGGATTTAGCTCGCGCCGGGCTAATGACAACAACAGACTTACGAGCTGTTCCAGCAAGATTGTCTTCGCCATCTTGCATTGAACCCTTATCCAACAAGTTTCGCCAAGAGTTTAAAACTGCTTCATCACTACTTGGGTTAATTGCGGAGGTAGCTGCAACTGGCTTCATCGAGTTTTTTGATCCGTCCCAATTTCCGATTGACTCAAATTCATTTCTAGCACTCTTTACAGTTGCTAAATTAATTGGCTTACCAATCTCATCTGCAAGCATTGAAAGAATTCGAACATCACTCCGGTTTAATGACTGTTCAACTGCAGCCTCAAAATTACGTGCACTGCCTTGCCAATCCATAAATGATCCACTTTTCTCAACTACGGCTGCGACTGGCAACACAACTGAAGCAATATCAGTGATATCACTTTGTCTAATTTCAAGTGATACAACAAATTTCTTTGCAAGTTTTACCTTCGCATCTGCTGAGATATCCATTGGATCTACTCCACCGATTAAAACGGCTTGTAGATCAGAGTTAATGATTTCAGTTGAGCTCATACCAATTTCACTTGGTAGTGAATCAATACTCCATGCTGTTGCAATATCCACTCTTGCTGACGCATCAGATATTGGGCGATTGCCAGGAAGTAAGTTTGGAAGTGCCCCCGCTGCGATTGCACCTTTCTCNCCNGCTCTGCGTGGAATCCAACCTAGTTTTGCACCACTGTCATTTACTAATTTAATTACTGCAGATANTGCACCAGTTGTTTCAGCTGCTCGCTCGCCAACTAAAACCACTGATTTAGCTGTTAATCCACTTAATGCAGAGATTGCTGCCACTTCATTACCCGTTGCAGTCTTAATCAATTTTGCATTTAATTTTTGAGTGCCTCGGCTTGCAAATGGCGCGATGCTTGTAACTTTGATTGCCCGCTTGTGNGTCTGCTTATAAATNCGCAAGAAAACAATTGGTGACTCATCCTCTGGCTCAAAACTAATTAGTACTACCTGATCTGCTTTATCAATATCTTTGTATGTTGCATTAAGCGATGCTGATGCTAAGAAATCTAACTCTTCGCTGCTGTGGCTGCGAGCGCGGAAATCAATATTGTTTGTATTAAGAGTCACACGAGCGAATTTGCTATAGCCGTAAGCATCTTCAATAGTTGCACGTCCGCCAACTAATACCCCGGCTCGAGCATTTTTTAATCCTGATGCCGCAGCGGCTAATGCTTCAGGCCAAGATACTTCTTGTAATTGTCCACTTGTATCTCTAATCATTGGCACAGTAATTCGATTCTTAGCGACCTCGTACTTAAATGCCCATCTGCCCTTATCGCAATTCCACTCTTCATTTACATCAGCATCTTCGCCAGCAAGTCTGCGTAAAGTTTTACCTCTTCGAACATCGGTGCGCATTGAACATCCAGATGCGCAATGCTCGCAAGCAGAGTTGGTTGAAACTAAATCAAATGGCCGAGCCCGGAAACGGTATGAGGTTCCGGTTAACGCACCAACTGGGCAAATTTGAACAGTGTTACCAGAGTAATAAGAATCAAATGGTTCATCTTCATAAATACCAACCTGCTGCAGTGCACCACGCTCATTTAAAGTTATAAATGGATCACCAGCAATTTGTTCTGAGAATCTTGTGCAGCGAGCGCAAAGTACGCACCGCTCTCGATCTAACAAAACCTGAGATGAAATTGGCACTGGTTTTTCAAATGTTCGCTTAACTCCTTCAAATCTACTTTCGCTTCTGCCAGATGACATTGCCTGGTTTTGTAATGGGCACTCACCACCCTTGTCACAAACTGGGCAATCAAGTGGGTGGTTAATTAACAACAGCTCCATAACTCCTTTTTGCGCTTTATCAGCAACTGGTGAAGTTAATTGAGTTTTAACAATCATGCCGTTTTCAACTGGAATGGTGCATGAAGCTTGGGGTTTTGGAAATGCTCTGCCATTAATTTCAATATCTACTAAACATTGTCTACACGCACCAGCTGGTGCCAGCAGTGGGTGATCGCAAAATCTTGGAATTTGAATTCCTAGCTTTTCAGCAGCTCGGATTACTAAGGTTCCCTTTGGAACAGTTACTTCAAAGCCATCGATTACGCAGGTGATCAGTTCCACTGCTTGTTCAGTGCCTAACTCTTGGATACTCATTTAGCACCTGCGGTAACAAATAATGTTGATGCAATTGGATCAAATGGACATCTTCCAGCAGCTAGGTGGTCTAAATACTCTTGGCGGAAATACTTTAAGGAAGAGATGATTGGGCTGGCTGCACCGTCAGCGAGTGCGCAAAATGATCGGCCCATAATGTTGTCGCATAGATCTAATAACTTATCTAGATCAGCTTCAGTTCCTTTACCGGCTTCTAAATCTTTTAGTACTTGTACTAACCACCAAGTTCCTTCTCGACATGGCGTGCACTTACCGCAAGATTCATGCTTATAAAACTCAGTCCATCTAAGAACTGCTCTAACCACACAGGTTGTTTCATCAAATATTTGTAGAGCTTTTGTGCCCAGCATTGAGCCAGCTGCTGAAACACCTTCATAATCAAGTGGTACATCTAGATGTGCATCGGTAAAGATTGGCGTTGATGATCCACCTGGAGTCCAAAACTTTAATTTATGGCCACTTCTAACTCCACCAGATATTTCTAGAAGTTCACGTAAGGTAATTCCAAGTGGTGCTTCAAATTGACCCGGATTATTAACATGGCCAGAGAGTGAGTAGAGCGTAAATCCTTTGCTCTTTTCAGTTCCCATTGCGTTAAACCAAGCAACACCGTTATTTACAATTGCAGGAACTGAGGCAACTGATTCAACATTGTTTACTACCGTTGGCTTTGCATATAAGCCGGCAATCGCAGGGAATGGTGGGCGAAGACGTGGTTGACCACGGAAGCCTTCTAGTGAATCAAGTAGTGCTGTTTCTTCACCACAAATATAAGCACCAGCACCAACATGTAGAACTAATTCCAAATCAAAACCTTTACCTAAAATATTCTTACCAAGTAAGCCAGCAGCATATGCATCTTCAATTGCTTGTTGCACTCTGCGCACCACGTGGGTTACTTCACCGCGAATATAAATAAACGCATAGTTTGCTCTAATTGCATATGAACCAATAATTACGCCTTCAATTAATACATGTGGGTTTGCCATCATTAGCGGTGTATCTTTACAAGTACCCGGCTCTGACTCATCCGCATTAACAACGAAGTAATGTTCTTTATTGTCTCCTTGTGGAATAAAGCCCCACTTACTTCCAGTTGGAAATCCTGCGCCACCTCGGCCACGTAATCCAGAATCTTTTACTAATTGAATTACTTCATCAGGTGCCATCGCAAGTGCCTTAGGAACTGCGCTGTAACCACCATTTCGCTTGTAACCTGCGATGGTGAATGAATCTGCTTCATCCCAATGTGCAGAAAGAACTGGAGTTAATTTACTCATGCTCCACCTTTTGCCTTCTTTAATCCAAGCAAAGTTGGCTCCCCAGCTTGTACGCCCTCATTTGCAAGACCATCTGAAATACCGGCAAGAACTGCAGAATTTTGTTTCCAGGTTCTAAGTGTTTTAGGCCCACGAGTTGGTGCAGGTGGATTTCCATTTCTAGCACCATCTACTAAATCTTTAACAGATTGCACAGTTTGATTGTCGTAAAACTCCCAATTAACCATTACCACCGGGGCGTAATCACAAGCAGCATTGCACTCGATATGTTCTACTGAAACTTTGCCATCATTTGTTACGCCATCATTTTCAATTCCAAGATGCTCTTTGACTGCATCAAAAATCACATCTCCACCCATAACAGCACACAAGGTATTTGTGCAGATACCAACATGGTATTCACCAACTGGACTTGATTTATATTGGGTATAAAAGGTTGAAACAGCTGTTACCTCTGCAGTTGCTAGCTCTAATTTTTCACCAATTAATTCAATACCTTCGTTGGTTACATACCCATCTATAGATTGCACGTAGTGAAGCAGTGGCATGATTGCTGATCGCTTGCGTGGATACCGGGCAATAATTGAATCCATAATTGAAATTTGCTCAGATGTAAATGCCATTAGCGATCAACCCCGCCCATAACTGGATCAATTGATGCAACAGCTGCGATTACATCGGCAATCTGTCCGCCTTCACACATTGCAGCAGTTGATTGAAGATTATTAAAAGATGGATCACGAAAGTGCACTCGATAAGGACGAGTTCCACCATCTGAAACTAAGTGAACTCCTAGTTCACCACGGGGTGATTCAATTGAAGTGTAAACCTGACCGGCTGGCACTCTAAATCCTTCAGTCACTAACTTAAAGTGATGAATCAAAGCCTCCATCGATTCACCCATAATCTCTCTAATGTGATTTAAAGAGTTACCCATGCCATCGGCACCAATAGATAATTGAGATGGCCAAGCAATTTTCTTATCGGCAACCATTACTGGTTGGCCCTCTAATTTTTCCAGCTTAGTAACACACTGTTCAATGATTCTTAGTGATTGTTCTAACTCTTGCATTCTAATTAAAAATCTTCCATAAACATCGCAGGTGTCAGTTGTTGGAATATCAAATTGATAATCCTCATATCCACAATATGGTTGCGCTTTTCTTAAATCCCAAGCTAATCCAGTTGATCTAAGTACTGGGCCAGTAATTCCTAAGGTTGTGCAGCCAGCTAAATCTAAATAACCAATTCCTTGCGTGCGCTTGATCCAGATTGAGTTACCAATTAATAATTTTTCATTATCTTTAAAATTATGCCTTAGTTCTTTAATAGTTTCACGAATTTTTGATAATGCTCCTTGTGGTAGATCTTGTGCAACTCCACCTGGTCTTACATACGCCATGTTCATACGAAGACCGGAGATCATTTCAAATACATCTAATACCTTCTCGCGCTCTCTAAATGCGAAAATCATTGGTGAAAGTGCGCCAAGCTCAAGGGCTCCGGTTCCTAACGCAACCATGTGAGAGGAGATTCGATTGAACTCCATCATCATCACTCGAATAACTGTTGCTCGCTCAGTTACATCATTTGTAATTCCAAGTAACTTTTCAACACCTAAACAATAGGCAGTTTCATTAAATATTGGAGATAGGTAATCCATTCTTGTTACAAAAGTTACGCCTTGGGTCCAGTTTCTAAATTCAGTATTTTTCTCAATTCCAGTATGTAGATAACCAATTCCACATCTAGTTTCAGTAACTGTCTCACCCTCTAGCTCCAAAATTAAACGCAGCACACCATGTGTTGATGGATGCTGTGGCCCCATATTTAAAACCACGCGCTCTTCCTTAGTTGCACCAATTTCAGTAACTAATGAATCCCAATCACCACCAGTTACGGAGTAAACCCGTCCTTCGGTGGTTTCTTGTGAGGATGCGTATGGATCGGTAAATGTTGTCACTTGTAGCTCCGACGTTGTGAAGGCGCTGGAATTGTTGCACCTTTGTATTCAATCTCAATTCCACCTAGTGGATAATCTTTTCGTTGTGGATGTCCTGGCCAATCATCTGGCATCAAGATTCGAGTAAGCCCTGGATGATTATCAAAAATAATTCCAAACATGTCATACGTCTCACGCTCATGCCAGTTAGTTCCAGCCCACACCTCAACTAATGAAGGCACATGTGAATCTTTGTCTGAAACACAAACTTCCAATCTAATTCGCTGATTTCTAGTAATTGAAAGTAATGAATAAACCGCGTGTAACTCTCGGCCGCTCTCATCTGGATAATGCGCACCACTAACACCAATACACATCTCAAATTTAAGTTGATCGCGTAAAATTTTTGCAACATCAAATAAACGATCTCGCTTGATAAATAATGTTAATTCACCACGGTCTACAACTACCTTTTCAATCGCATCACTAAATAGCGGATAAGCTCTTTCTAAATCATCTGCGACCTGATCGAAATAGCCACCAAATGGGCGCTGAGTTGAGCCAATAACGGTNGTTGTATTTACAAGGCCACCAAACCCTGANGTGTCACCACTTCCGCTGGCNCCAAACATTCCNTTCTTACTCATGTGAGTAATCCTTTTAACTGATGAGTTGGTTTAGCAGCAAGGGCAGCAGCTTCAACCTCTTTAATTATTTTCTCTCGATTAGGACCTAATTTTTCATTACCAATTTGCTCATGCAGTTTTAAAATTGCATCCATTAACATTTCAGGACGTGGTGGGCAGCCTGGTAAATAGATATCAACTGGAATGATGTGATCTACACCTTGCACAATTGCATAATTGTTAAACATTCCACCAGAAGATGCGCATGCGCCCATTGCAATTGTCCACTTAGGAGCAGCCATTTGATCATAAATCTGACGAACTACTGGTGCCATTTTGTTACTAACTCGACCAGCCACAATCATTAAATCTGCTTGGCGAGGAGAGGCACGAAAAACTTCCATTCCAAATCTTGCTAAGTCATACCGACCAGCACCTGCTGCCATCATTTCAATCGCGCAGCATGCCAAACCAAATGTTGCTGGCCATAATGAGTTCTTGCGCATGTAACCAGCGAGCTTTTCAACTGTTGTTAATAAGAATCCACTTGGTAACTTTTCTTCTAGGCCCACGANTAATCCCATTCCAATCCGCCGCGGCGCCATACATATGCATAAGCAACAAAAACTGTTCCAATAAATAGAGCCATCTCAACTAAACCAAATAATCCCAGCTGATCAAATGAGACCGCCCATGGATATAAAAAGACAATTTCAATATCAAAAACAATAAATAGCATTGCGGTTAAGAAATATTTGACTGGAAATCTTCCGCCGCCTGCTGCTTGTGGTGATGGTTGGATTCCACACTCATATGCATCTGACTTAGCTCGGTTATACCTTTTTGGTCCAGTAAGTGCTGCTGCCACAATTGAAAAAATGGCAAAACCAAANCCAATAGCCCCAATCGCCAGGATCGGTACATATGGATTTATTGAGGGATTCATACGGTCAAATCTTATTGTTTGCCGAAGGTTTCATTAGCCACTTAAGCCTTATAGCCAATGTGAACTGCGACAATTCCGAAGGTTAAGTCCTGCCAGGCCACAGATTTGAACCCACTATCTCGCATTATGGAAGCAAGTTCGGCCTGATCTGGCCAGGCCCTAATTGATTCGGCCAGGTAGATATATGCGTCCGGATTTTTGCTTATTTTTTTAACAATTACTGGCAAGGCTTTCATCAAGTAATTTAAATATATTTTTTTAAAGACTGGATTTACTGGGTGTGAAAATTCAGCAACAACAATTCTGCCACCATCTTTAGTAACCCGTAGCGCTTCTTTGAGTGCTTTTTCAGTATTTGAAGTATTACGAAGACCAAACGAAATCGTGGTCACATCAAAGGAATTATCTTCAAATGGAAGTTTTAAAGCATCCCCTTGCACAAAATTTATATTTTTATTCTGTTTACGGCCCTGTTCAATCATTCCGTGTGAAAAATCTAAAGCGGTTACCTCTGCACCTTTGTCAACCAATGGACGAGATGAGGAACCGGTGCCAGCTGCAATGTCTAAAATCATCATTCCTGGTTTTGGCGCAATGATTGAAGTTACAACTCTTCGCCATGCCTTTGTCCGGCCCAAACTAAGAAGGTCGTTTAGAAAGTCATATCTATGTGCGACATCGTCAAACATCTTTGAGACGTCATCTGGATCTTTGTTTAGATTAGCGCGGACCACAGCACTATTCTCTAAGGAGTAGGCTTTACTTACAAATCCGTCAAATAGACAGGCGCAAATCTAAAATGTCCGTTTTAATTACTACTGAGATTTTGGGTAATCACCCAATACTTACCTCAGCAGATACAAATTTAGATTTAGTTTCTGCCTGGGTAAGAAGTGGTGATGGCTTAATCGGATTTGGCGAATACAAAAGATTTGAAGTAAAAGGTGACGATAGATTTATAAAAGCGAAGAATTGGTGGAGTGAACAATTATCTGAATTTTCAATCCAAAATAATGTACATGGCAGTGGCACTGGGCCAATACTTTTTTCATCCTTTTCTTTTGATTCAAATGACACGTCTGTACTGATAATCCCAGAAGTAGTCTTAGGACATAAAAATGGAAAATCATGGATAACTTGGATTGGAAATAAAGGTCAGCCAGAGATAACTCAAATATCTACCTCAGCTATTAGCAGTGAAATTACCTGGCAAAATGGATCTATAAGTGATGAAAGATGGCGTGAACAAGTAACTGCCGCAATTGCCGCGATTAAAAATAGTCAACTGGAGAAAGTCGTACTTGCTCGAGATTTAACTGCGACAGCAAATACAAGTATTGATATTCGAAATTTATTGCAACGACTTGAAATTGAGTACCCCTCAACATGGCTATTTTTTGTAGATGGCTTGATTGGGGCAACGCCAGAATTGTTGGTTCGCCTAAGCAAATCACTTGTTACTTCAAGAGTTTTAGCTGGAACTATTAGAAAAAGTGGAAATGAAGACCGNGATTTAGCCCTTGCCGCTTCTTTGGCGAAATCTTCAAAAGATTTGGAGGAACATGAATACGCAGTTAANTCTGTTGCAGATGCACTTGCGCCGTTTTGTTCTTCAACAAATGTTCCAGAATCTCCGTTTGTTTTACACCTATCTAATGTTATGCACCTTGCTACTGATGTAACTGGAGTATTAAATGACAGCGCAAAGCAGGCAGATATTTTTACGCTAATTGAAAAATTACATCCTTCTGCGGCAGTTTGTGGAACGCCAACTGATGTGGCNAAAAAACTTATTGCATCTCTTGAAGAGATGAATCGCGGTCGATACTCCGGGCCTGTTGGCTGGATTGATGCTCATGGTGATGGTGAAATTGCAATTGCGCTTCGTTGTGGCCAACTATCGGATGATCACAAATCAATTCGAATTTTTGCTGGTTGCGGGATTGTTGCTGGCTCAGATCCAGCCAATGAATACGCAGAGAGTCAGGCTAAGTTAATGCCAATGCGGACCGCGCTTGAAACTCTTTGAGTAATACTTTTCAACTGATCAGCATTGCTTTCACGGCTTGGCACATTTACAACTACAACCTCAAATCCTTTAATTTCTTTACTTGCTGCTGATTGCAGTTCACCTAAATTCGTAATTTTTATAACCGATACCCCAAACCCAGCAATAACTTTAAGTAAATCTAAATTATGGGGAGTTCCAAAAAGTTGCTCGAAATTACCAGTATTTGCTTGAGGTAATGTTGAGAATATTCCCCCTCCATTATTATCTATAACAAAAATACGAAGATTTCCAACAGTTGCATTTGTAAGAGCTGATATATCGTGAAGAAATGTTAGATCTCCCAGGATTGCAGTAGTTCTCTCAAATTCATTTGTTACTCCAAATACAGTTGAAATATTCCCATCAATTCCAGCCAAGCCCCGATTGGCAAATACTGAAACGCCACTGCGAGGATGGGCAAAGGCTTCGATATCACGCACAGGTCTTGATGATCCAACAAACAATGCACTCTCGTCAGGTAAAAGCTCACATATTGTTGTAATCGCAAGTTGTTCAGACCAAACTAAATTTTCTAATTGAATTGCAGCGGCATCTGAAGCCATATGCCAAATACTTTGATCTGATTTAACGCTCACTACCTCATTCGGTAATGCCTTAAGTATTAGATCCGCTTCTCTCTTACTGTCTATATCAGCAGTTCGTGGATCGATAACTATTACTTTTTTAGCTAGATTTATGAATGTATTAGTGCTTCTAGATAAAGTGGTTCGTCCAATAACAATCACATTCTCTGGGGTTAGTTTTGCGGCTATTTGAGGATCAGACAAGAATAAAGATGCATGGGCGATTGATTGTGGAAAGAGATTGGATCTTCACTAATTACTGGCCAATTCAATTTACTCACAAAAGTGTTTACTTCCGCTACTGAATAACCAGCTCGATCATGTCCAATGATTAATACCCCGCTACCAACTTCTAATCTTCCACTGATTTTATTCTCGTAATTAGGCAGTAATATTTTTAAACCAGCAAGCCAATCTGTTTTTTCACTTTCAATTAATGGTTCATCAAATTGAACGTTTAGATGTACTGGGCTCCCAGTTAAAAGTTTTTTAATCTCTATCTCTGCCGCAAAATCATGGGTTTTAACCACTGAGTAAATGTTCACTTGATCAGTTGTTTGATTTGCACCAGTTTTCCGGAGTCGGGCTGGCCGATCAGCAGTAATCAATATTAATTTGTTGTTGCTATGAAAAGCCTCTAAAGCCGCTGGATGAAAATTTGCCGCCGCGGTACCACTTGTACAAATAACTGCCACATAATTATTACTTGCTTTAGAGATTCCAAGTGCGTAATAAGCAGCTCCACGTTCATCAATCTTTATATGCAAGTCAATAATCTCTTTACTTGCTGCTTCCCCTAAAGCAATTGCGAGTGGTGCATTTCGTGATCCAGGTGAAATTACAAAATCACTAACTCCAACCTCTATTAACTGCCTAAGTAATGAATGAGCTAATTTTGTTGAATTGCTCAAAATAAGCCTCCTTCATAAACTGTATTGGCTCTATCTTGCCACCATTTCTGTCGGCCAGATTCTGCTTTAAATTCTTCAATTCGATCAGGAGTTACTTTACGGTTATTTATAATCCCATTGATTGGAATGAGTGAGTCACTTGTTACATCACCGGCTAATAAGGAAGCGGTTCCAAGTCCACAAGCACCATAAAGATTAGGCACGGCCGCAGCTAGCGATAATCCATGTGAAATACCAACGCTGCTGTCTAACGCACTTGAGATAACTACTGGTAGATCTATTTTTTCAATCACTTCTAATGCTGCAGTAATTCCACCAGTGGGCGCCCACTTAATTATCGCGATATCGGCAACCTCTTTAATACGAGTTAAATCACCAGCCAAATACTTTCTTATTGATTCATCAACAGCGATTTTAATTCCAGTGTTGTTACGTAAGCTGTTTAGATCTGCGAAATCAGTGCAGGGTTGCTCAATGTATTCAATTAAACTTCCAAATGCGCTTTCGTAACTCTGCACATTTGCAATTGCCTCTTCTAGCGCCCAACCACCGTTTACATCCAGTCGAAACTTAGCTTTCGGAACTTCCTTTAAGCATTCAATTAAAAGAGCCTGATCGGTCTCAAAATCATTAATTTTTATTTTGATCGTGTTGCATCCATCAAAGCCAGCCAGTAATTCTTTCACTTCATTCACTTTTACGTTAGGCAAAGTAGCGTTTATTTGTACTTCGTTTCTAATTGGCGTTGGTGGCTCTTTTGTAGCACCTTCAATTGCAGCTCTTAGCCAGGTACTAGATTCTTTATTGCTGTATTCAATAAATGGCGAAAATTCGCTCCAGCCAACTGGTCCTTCAAATAAAGCAATTTCTCGATTTTTAATTCCGCGGAAATTTGCTTTGACTGGAATTGAAACTACTTGTAATTTGAATGGAAACATTACTTAAGGTCGTTTAGGAAATTTATTAAAGTCTGGCTCGCGCTTTTCTTGATAGGCGTTGCGTCCTTCTTGACCTTCCTCTGTTAAATAGAACAACATGGTGGCATCCCCAGCTAATTGCTGAACGCCTGCTAAACCATCATCTGCCGCATTAAGGCTTGCTTTTAGTAATCGAAGTGCCATTGGTGAGTGACGTAGCATCTCTCTTGCCCAAGAAACTGTTTCGGCTTCTAACTCTTTAACTGACACAACTGCATTAACTAATCCCATATCAAGTGCTTCTTGAGCATCATATTGACGACATAGAAACCAAATCTCACGAGCTTTCTTTTGTCCAACATGAGCTGCTAGCAAGCCAGCTCCATATCCACCATCAAATGAACCAACCATTGGTCCGGTCTGCCCAAACTTTGCGTTCTCTGCTGCAATTGTTAAATCACAAACAACATGCAACACATGTCCGCCACCAATTGCCCAACCAGCGACCATAGCCACAACTGGTTTTGGTGTGCGCCGAATTTGTACTTGTAAATCTAAAACATTTAATCGGCCAATTCCTTTTTTACTCAGCGCGTCATTGCCAAGGTAGCCATCATCTCCGCGCACATTTATGTCACCGCCTGAGCAAAAAGCTTCATCGCCGGCACCAGTAAAAATAATTACACCAACTTGATCGTTGTCTCGAGCTAAATTAAAGGCGTCAGATAATTCAAAAAGAGTTTGTGGCCGAAATGCATTTCTAACTTCCGGACGGTTGATTGTTATTTTTGCCATGCCGTCTGCAACTTGGTATGTAATGTCAGTAAATTTCTCCCCACCTGATCCCGTTTGCCACTTAGGAATAGTGCGATCTCCTGGTTGGCGTTTGATTGGCTTGCTCAAGGCGGGCTCCAAAGGTTAAAAGGGAATTAGATAAGAGATAGCCTACGGGGATTATGGGAGAAAAAGAACTTCGCGCATTAACTCCTATCCAGCCTGAGTGGTCAATCCCACAGCTGCAAGAAAATTTAGCCAAGGCGCTCGAAGGCTCAGGACCTGCGCTATCAACTAAACAAATTGATGTTAAAGAGGTAGATAAAAACATTGCGCTAGTGATTAGTACCTCTGGCTCAACTGCAGAATCAAAGTTAGTCGCCATCTCGGATGCGGCATTAATTGCTTCTACAAATGCCAGCCATAAATATTTAGGTGCAGTACCAGGAGATAGTTGGTCTTTGCTGCTACCTACAACTCATATTGCAGGTTTAAATGTATTAATTAGAGCAACTGCACTTGGCTCAAGAGTAATTGATAATCGAAACGCTACAAACTATGTTGATGCCGATTTCATTTCAATCGTTCCAACTCAACTTTATAAAGCGCTAACTAGTGATGCTAAATTACTTGAACATTTAACTGCGGCTGAGGCGGTTTTAGTTGGTGGTGGTCCAGTAAGTGATAAATTAAAAAAAGAGGCTGCAAATAAACATGTAAAAATTGTTACCACCTATGGAATGACTGAAATGAGTGGTGGCTGTGTTTATAACCAGAAGCCGCTTGATGGCGTGGAAGTGAAGTTAACTGGTGATGGATTAATCAAATTAACTGGGCCAATGATTGCAAGAGGATACATATCTGAAAAAGGCGAGCTAACATCAGTCGGTACTGATGGTTGGTTTGAGAGTACTGATATCGGAGAACTATCTGCTGGTTTCCTTAAAGTTAATGGCAGAGCGGATGAGGTTATAATTTCTGGCGGTGAAAATATCTCACTAATACTTGTAGAAGAAAAAATCAGAGAGCTAATTCCAAACCAAGAGATTATTGCCTTTGCCCTCCCTGATGAAGTTTGGGGTGAAAAACTCTGTCTTGGTAGTACTTCAAATCTTTCAATTGAGGAAATAAAGAAAAACATTGGCTCACTTTTATCACCAAAAGAGGTATTCTTATTTGAGCAAATTCCTACAACTGCTATTGGCAAGCCAGATAGAAGAGCTGCTAAAAACCTAGCGATAAAGATTATGGGTGGTAATTGAATAAGTGGGTATTAGGAGCAAGAGTTAAAACTCTGCCAGCAGCAGTGGCACCAGTGTTAGTTGGAACATCTCTTGCGACTGAAATTGATTGGATAAATGCTGGTTTGGCTTTAATTGTTTCGCTCTCCCTGCAAATTGCAGTTAATTTCTCAAATGATTACTCAGACGGTATTCGCGGGACTGACGCCAATCGTGTTGGTCCAACAAGGTTAGTTGCTTCTGGTTTAGCTAATGCAAGGGCAGTTAGAACAGCCGCATTTATATCATTTGCCACCGCTTGTATTGCCGGGACGCTACTCTCAATCAATACAACGCTTTGGCTAATTTTAGTTGGATTAATCTCAGTTTTAGCCGCTTGGGGTTACACCGGTGGGAAGAAGCCATACGGTTATCTTGGTTTTGGTGAGTTTTCAGTTTTTATCTTCTTTGGCTTAGTTGCAACTATTGGAAGTTACTATGTTCAGACTCAGCAAATAAACTGGCAAATAGTTTTGCTATCTATTCCAATTGGGTCACTGTCATGCGCAATTTTGGTAATAAACAATCTTCGTGATCGTCCATTAGATGAAATGGCTGGCAAAAGAACTTTGGCAGTTAAGTTAGGTGATCAGAAAACTCGATTTTTCTATGCATTTTTACTGCTAATCACGCAACTAAGTGTGCTGTTAGCGATAGGTATCAATCGGCAAATAGCCGTTGTAATGATTTGTTTACCTTTGGCATATAAAGTTTTAATGCAGGTATTACGCGGAGCCAAAGGGGAAGAGCTAATATCTGTTTTAGGCAAAACAGCAAGGGTTCAATTGATTACCGCAGTGTTAATATCACTTGCCTTAGTTATTTAATATTAAATTAGGTGTAAACTAAGCACATGCTTAAATACCTAGTGGTGCTAGCGGCAATAATCAATATTTTTGCCTTTATCGATTGCGCAGTAACTCCCCAAGAAAACGTAAGACGTTTCCCAAAATGGGGATGGCTATTAATAATTTTATTTCTTGGATCATTTGGCGCAATTGGTTGGTTTATTGCTGGCAGGCCAAGAAAGCCTGGACAAAATCGTGGTGGACGTGGGCGAATAATTCCGCCTGATGATGATCCGGACTTTTTAAGAAAGTTATAAGCCAGAATATGTGTGGCGACCAGTTCCCCACACATTTATATATATGTAATTAAATAAGAATGTTGAACCAGCAAACAAACATAGCCATGCTGCTTTTCTACCTCGCCAACCAACTGTTACCCGCGCATGTAAATATGCTGCGTAGGCGACCCAAGTAATAAATGCCCAAGTTTCTTTTGGATCCCAACCCCAGTACCGACCCCAAGCAGACTCTGCCCAAATAGCACCAGCGATAACTGCAAAAGTCCAAAGTGGAAATACCAATGCAACTAATCGATATGAAAGATTATCTAGAACTTCAAGTGTTGGAAGCTTTTGCGCCCAAATCGGACGAACACCTTTTTGTTCATAGCGATCTAAAATTAAATAAGCGCCAGCAATAGCATTTGCTAACAGAAATACTCCGCCAGAGATAATTGCTGCTGAAACGTGTATTACTAACCAAGTTGATTTTAATGCGGGAGCAAGTGGGGCGCTTGGCCGGTAAAGCAGAGTTATTGCAGTTCCTAAAGTTAGAAGCACGGCCAGTGAAACTGGAAGTCCTAGCCACCGTAACTTATATTTTTTAAGTGCAAATAAATATGCACCAGAAAAGGCAAGTGCACCTGTTATTGAAAACTCATACATATTTCCCCACGGAACTCTGTTGGCTGATATTCCACGGAGAACAACTCCAGCCGTTAACAGTAGGAACCCTAAGACCATGAAAGCGCTTGCCAATCTGCCAACCCGCTCAGTTCTTGAAAAATCTAGCTTTGTTTTCTTAACCGATTTGGCTGGGGTTTTAACTGACCAAGCAACTTCAACTGCATGCGCAAAAAAAGCAAGTGTATATAAAGCCATGGAAGCATAAATAAAATCGTTTGATAGTAAAGCTGTTGATGTATTACTCACTACCTAACTCCTTTACTAGTTTTTTAATCTCATCTTCAAGACCTGGTATGCCATTTTTTGCTAAACCTGCAACTTGTGTCTTTCGACCTTGTTTAATCCAAATTCTTCTCTGTCTAGTAAATAATGAGATTAGTAAACCAGAGATCGCAAGAATCGAACCGAGCAAAGCGTATCCTTTCCCGGGATCATTAATGATTTGTAAATTAACCCAAGGTTTCCATCCTGTAAATGTGATGCTGCCCTCACCGAAGTCATAGCTCTCATTAAGTACTAAGGCTTTCAAGCCAATTCTCTCCATTTTGCTGGTATCAATCCGATAAACCGATTGCGGAACGCCAGTGTTTAGACCTAAGTCACCTTTCCAAACTGAAAGTAATAATCGTGGATCTAAAACTTCCGGGTAAGAAGAAAACCCACCGCGAATTTGATCTCGATCAGCTGTTGGTAAAAATGAAGAAACAAAACCAATTTGCGGTTGCATGTCAGGGATTTTTATTGCTCCGATCGAAGAAAGGTTTGCATCCTGCGGCAAGAAAGGTGTTGGGCCATCAAATACAACTTTGCCGCTTTTGTCTTTTACAATAACAATTGGTGAATAACCATTTGCTTGTAGAAAAACCTTGGTACTTCCAAATGTAAGTGGTTTATTTACCTTTATAATTTCTGTATTTTCTTTCGATCCTGCTGGATTAGCAGCTAAGACTGTTAAAGTGTAATCAAGTGGTGCATTAGTTGCCGGATCATATTCGGCTTTAAAATCTTTAATCGTTAGCGAAAATGGCGGCAATGAATCCTCTGCCTGATACTTTCCAAAGCCCAAAATATCGTAAGAAGTAGGTGTATTTATAAATCGATCACCCAGATTTACTATCGCATCGCCCTTGCTGCCAAACAATGATCCGATTCCGACAGCAATTAAAATTAACACTAGTGAAAGGTGAAAAAGTAAATTTCCACTCTCTCTGGCATAACCCTTTTCTGCTGAAATCGAATTAGAATCTCTACGGATTCTAAACCGCATTTTTCGCAGCTTTGCCTCTACTAAATCCAGGTCAACTTTCTTTATTTCAGTGAAATGCTCCATTCGATCTAAATATTTCGGTGTAATTGTTGGCGCAGCACCTATTGCTTTTAGATGACCGATACTCCTTGGCAGAACACACCCAATTAATGAGATAAAAAGCAGCAAATAAATAGCACTAAACCATGGTGAGCTATAAACATTAAAAAGGCTGAAGCGATCTAACCAGTTAGCCAACGTTGGGTTATCAATAAAGTATTGCTTAACTTGTAATGGATTTTGACTACGCTGCGGAAATAGCGAACCAGGAATTGCAGCGATACCAAGAAGTAAGAGCAAAATAAGTGCAGTACGCATGCTTGTTAATTGGCGCCAACACCACCGAAGAAATGATCTACTATCTAAAACAGTACTCATTAGATTATGGGGATAAAACCAGTAATTAGGTCCCGCAAAGAATTCATTAATTGATCCCAAAGATTTGTAACTTGAAGTAAACCAATTAATATCAGAAGCGACCCACCGATTTTAGTAATTAAATTTCCACGTCTTGCAATCATTTTCCTAAATGGTTCTGCTTTATCTAGAAATAATCCCATTAAGATAAAAGGAGCTCCGAGCCCAAAACAATATGCGGCTGACAAAATTGCGCCACGTTGTGCTGTCGCGCTTTCAAATGCCAATACTTGAACAGCTCCTAAGGTCGGTCCAATGCAAGGAGTCCAGCCAATTCCGAAAGCAAAGCCGATAAATGGGGCCGATATTAAGCCGGTTCGCATCTTCCAGCTTGGTTTAAAACTTCTATAAAACTTTTCATTAAACAAAAATATGACTCCAAGAGCCATGGTCAGTAAGCCCAGTACAACCGAAATAGTTCTTGAATTTTGAGCAATTTTTGAACCAAGTTGCCCAAACAATAAACCATAAGAAATAAACAGTGCGGTAAAGCCTGACACGAAAAGTATTGACCCAAGTAATACTCTGCTTCTGTTTCGACTATCACCCATTCCGGATGCATAAGCAAGATAGCCAGGAACTAAGGGAATAACACATGGCGAGAAAAATGATATTAGTCCAGCCAGGGATGCAATTGCCATTGCAATAAGCAGGTTGGCATCAAATATTTGATTAACAAAAAAATTACTCATCAGCTAACACCTTATCTAGCACTTTCTTAAAAGTTGCAACAGTTACTTCGCCACTTATCCGAACCGCAACTTTACCATTTTTATCGATAATGAGTGTTGTTGGAATTGCATTCGGAATTATTGATCCGGTAAAACCTAATAACAATGCGTCATCAATAAATGTTGGATAGGTTAATTTAAAGTTTTCGTAAAATGCTTTTGCAGAAGANAGATTNTCTCTAGTTAAAATCCCNGCAAATTGAACCTCTGGGTACTTAATAGAAAAGTCTTGCAAGACCGGNGCTTCTGCNCNNCANGGNGCACACCANGANGCCCAAACATTAANTACTGTAACTTGATTTAAATTNAGAGTTTTAAAGCCAGTTGTTAAAGTTGTNCCAGATATTTTGGGAGCATCTTTACGTTCTGACTTTTTTAGGAACACGGCATTTCCACTGCCAGCAATAAATGAGTTCTCGTTNNGGGCTGACATGCCACCGCCAGCGCAGCCAGTAAGAAGCAGTAAGCTTAAAAAACCTGGAATAAATTTCATTATTTTTTGGGCAGTAAATGTTTCGCAGGCTCTGAATATGAAACTGAAGAAATCATGCCCTCGTTATCTAATTCAAATGAAGTTACCGATGCCAGCGTACATTCACGTTTTCTAGGATCATGTAACANTCTGCGACCCTCTACGGCAGATCGTAAAATCCAAATTGGCAACTGATGTGATACACAAATTGCATCTTTNCCACCTGCAGCGTCGCGAGCAGCAAATAATCCNTTTAGCATTCGACTTATTAATTGATCGTATGGCTCTCCCCATGANGGTTTCCATGGGTTATACAAGTAACGCCAAGAACTTGGATGGCGTAATACTCCACTTCCTAATTCAAATTTTTTACCTTCAAATATATTGCTGGCTTCAATTAAATTCTTATCTGTAGTTAGTGACAGCTTATGTTTAGCAATAATTGGGGCAACAGTTTCTTGTGCCCGCTGCAGTGGTGATGAATGAATTGCACCCAAATCTAACTTTGCTGACCATTCACCGATTACGGCGGCCATTTCNTTACCGCGATCNCTAAGACGCCATCCAGGTTGCAGACCATAAAGAATCTTTTCTGGATTATGAACTTCGCCATGTCTGACAAAGTGAATTGTTTGCGCCATGGTGATAAGCATAAAGCAGAAGAATTGGCTCTCCTTCGCTAGGGTAGTGATATGGCGCTCACCCAAAAGCGAGTTGCGTTCTTTGATGTCGACAACACGCTATTAAAAGGTTCNACGCTCTTTTTCCTTGGGCGTGGCATGTACCAACGGGGCTTTTTNACAAAAAAAGACATTTCAGCATTTGTATTAGCAAATTTAAGATATCGACTAACTGGCAGAGAAAACAAAGATGAAATTACTAGATTTCAAAATGCAGCGACTGAATTTATAAAGGGCCATAACGTAATTGAGATTGAAAAGATTGGACAAGAAATTTATGATGAGTTTGTTTCTCCCGCTATTTGGAAAGGCACAGTTGATATTGCGCAGGAGCATTTATCTAAAGATGAAGAGGTTTGGTTAGTTACTGCTACACCGCTTGATATGGCAAATTTAATTGCAAAGCGACTTGGCTTTACCGGTGCACTCGGCACCAAAGCCGAAGCACGTGATGGTGTCTATACTGGAAAAATGATTGGTAATTTATTGCATGGTAGAGAAAAAGCCTTGGCAATTAAAGAGCTTGCAAGCACTAATGGGTTTGATCTAAAAAATTGCTATGCCTACTCTGATTCTCACCATGACATTCCACTTCTAGA
>JGI25922J50271_10000131_pt1 | contig 21293 bp, 19 predicted proteins | sample LauGreSu1BDMLBDD_2_FD_50271 | JGI IMG/M metagenome (IMG submission 50271) | reverse complement strand
ATGTAGGTCAGGCGGTGTTGCACATGGCAAAGCTACCGCCCGAGAGCAATGTCTTATTTATGACCATCATGGCTAGCAAAATGCCTTTTGTGGGTCGTGGCTAAAACTAATTTATTTATATCCAACCTTATCCAAGATTCGCTGTGCGACCACCTGGTTACGCCCAATAGCTGCTACCGAGACCTTCTCGACTTGATAAGGTCCTAAGGCTTTCAGGGCTGGGTTATCNACTTTCACTGAGGCCACTGCAGGCCATTCATTATTGCCATCTGCCAAATAGATCTGCGCAGCATCGCTAGCCAAATACTCCAAAAATAGGACAGCGGCTTTTGGGTTAGGGGCATTTTTGGCTAAGCCGCCTCCAGAGATATTGATATGAACTCCGCCAGCATTTTGGTTGGGCCAAATGTGACCAATCTTAGAGATGACCGCAATGTCCTCTGGTTTTGTGGAGCGCATTAAGCGAGCAAGATAGTAAGAATTTGTTAGAGCAACGCCACACTCCCCCGAGGCTACTGCTTTGATTTGATCAGTATCGCCTCCCTTTGGTGCACGAGCCATGTTAGCCACCATGCCCTTGGCCCATTGCTCTGTAGCTACCGATCCATCACGCTCAATCAATGCGCCTACTAAAGACAGCATATAGGGGTGAGAACCTGAGCGCGTACAGACCTTACCTTTATTCATAGGGTCGGCAAGTTTTTCATAGGTATTCACATGTTGTGGATCGATACTAGCTTTGTTATACACAATGACGCGGGCACGGGTTGAGAACCCAAACCAAGTAATACCATCGGCATCTGCTTTGGCCCGTAAATTAGCTGGAATACGCTGATCTAATATCTTCGATTGAATAGGTCTAAATAAGCCATTGACTTGGGCACGCCAAAGTCGTGCAGCATCAACCAATAAAATAACATCTGCTGGGCTTCTTGAGCCCTCACTGTTTAAACGCTCTAACAGGGCGTTGTCATCGGCCTCAATGCGATTAATCTTAATTCCTGTTGACTTCGTAAAGTTAGCGTACAAAGCCTCGTCCGTTTGGTAATGACGAGCAGAATATAGATTTAGCTCTTTATTTGGTTCTACGGCATATCCGCTGTTTAAGAGAGCAAAAGATAAGGCAATGCTGAAAAAGAATATTTTTGCTTTCCCGTACAAACTGCTTAACTCCGAAACCATTTCGCCATTCCTTATTGATTAATTCTATAGGCATCATCCTATCACAAATGAGAATGATTATCAATAATATTGATGGTTCCTGGGGTTTCTAGCGCCCCTTGGAGATGGCTCTTGAAAGCAAGATGACTGGTAAAAGTCCAACCAATACAATGCTTAAGGCTGGTAGCGCAAGCTCAGAAAGTCGCTCGTCAGCAGCCAGCTGATAGGTGGCGACTGCCAAGGTATCAAGGTTAAAGGGCCGCAATAGCAAGGTAGCAGGCAACTCTTTCATCACATCAACAAACACAAACAGTAAAGCTGTCAGCACGCTACGGCGCAGTAATGGCAAATGAATTCTGCGAATCATTTCCCACGGTTTTGCTCCCAGAAGTGCGGCCGTTCCATCCATCGCTGGAGTAATTCGGGTTAATCCAGTTTCAATACTTTGCAAGCCAGAAGATAAAAAACGTATTAGATAGGCATAAATCAAAACAGCAACGCTCGCCGACATAAACCATGCAATATCAAGCAATCCCATCAATGACAAGATTCCAACACCCAATACAGCTCCGGGTAGCGCATAGCCAACCGTTAGAACGCGATTGACCCCCCGCAGTATTTTGCTTTGACTCAGGCGCGCAGCATAAGCAAGAAATATGGCACAAATCACTGCTAGGATTGCAGTGAGCGCGGATAGTCCTAAAGAATTCTTGAGCCAAGAAAAATAGCGTGGATCGATACTGAAGCTCTCACTCATGAGCAGGTGAAGCAATACCCACATGGGCAATATAAATGCTGAGAATAAAGTGACCCCACAAAAGGAAGATGCATAGAATGCATGTGATCCCTTTAAGCGTTTTGGTATTGGTGGCTGAGTATTGGTATTACCTAAGGCATAACGCTGACGAGAACGATTATGTTGTTCCCAATAAAATACGATGAGCACAAAAGCCAACAACATGAGCGATAAGTGCACAGCAGCAATTCGGTCCCCAAAGGAAAGCCACGCTTTAAAGATACCAGTTGCGAAAGTCTGTAAACCAAAATACGAGACCGCCCCAAAATCTGCCAGGACCTCCATCAATGCCAAAGCAATGCCGGTAAAGATAGCAGGTCTTGTCATCGGTAGCACTAGACGAATAAAGGCCTCAACACTGCTGTAGCCCAATGTTTCTGCTGCCTCCATCAGACGCGCACTTCGATCTAAGAATGAAGTGCGAGCCACTAAGTACACATAGGGATATAAACAGAGGGAAAAGGTCCAGATAGCTCCACCCAAAGAACGAGGATCAGGCAAAGTTGAACTAATTCCCAAACTATCACGCATCATGGTTTGCAAAGGTCCTGAGAACTGCAAAAAGTCGACAAAGAGATAGGCCATCACATAGGTGGGCACTGCCAAGGGCAGAATAAGCGCCCACTCGAATACTTTCTTACCTGGAAATTGATAGTTTGCGACTAACCAGGCATTACCCACCCCTAGAATAAAGACGCCAATGCCAACACCAAAACTTAACAAAACTGTCGTGACAACATAGTCATTTAAGACATAGCTCCACAGATGAAAAAGCGTACTTCCTCCTATTTCTCCTAATTCGGCAGAAGATAAAGGCTGACCTGTTCCAAAAAAAATGGGTAATAGCAAGCCAATCATCGGCAATGCCAAAAACAGAGAAAGGAGAATTGCAGTAGCGCGCATTAAATGGAGATCTGTGGGGGTCTTATCTGCTATTTGTACAGTATTTGTGAATTTAAGCAATTCAATGAGAAAATTATAGGGATGAATTCCAATCCAACCCTAATTTCTCTTGAAAACATCGCTATTCAGTTTCCGCGGCAAGATGGTTCTGGCATCCTAGAAATTGTGAAGGGGCTTAGCTTTAGCCTGCCCCAAGGTGATATTGCCTGCCTACTGGGCCCGTCTGGCTGTGGTAAATCAACCGTTTTGCGCGCTATTTGTGGCTTTGAACCCTTGCAAATGGGTGAGATCAAGATTCATGGCAAAACGGTTAGCTCAAAGAATGTGCGCATTCCCCCTGCCGATCGTAAGGTTGGTATGGTCTTTCAAGACTTTGCCCTTTTTCCTCACCTCACCGTTCTTGAGAATGTGATCTTTGGTTTGCGTGAGGGCTCCATCAGTGCACGTAAACAAACGGGGATGCAATGGTTAGAGCGAGTATCCTTGCAAGACAAAGCAGCGGCCTACCCTCATGAGCTTTCGGGAGGACAGCAGCAACGGGTTGCCTTGGCAAGAGCAATGGCACCCGAACCAGATTTAATTCTTCTAGATGAGCCGTTCTCGAATCTAGATATTGATCTACGTGAGCGATTGGCTGACGAGATGCGCGATATTCTCAAAGCAAACAATGTAACGCCTTACTCGTGACACACGATCAATTTGAAGCTTTTGCTATCGCTGATCATATTGGCGTCATGAACAATGGCAAGATTGTGCAATGGGATAGCCCTTACGATCTTTATCACAAACCGATTGATCGCTATGTCGCTGAATTTATTGGACGCGGGGTATTCATACAAGGGCAAACGCAAGCTGGTGGTGAGGTGGTTATAGAACTGGGTAACCTACAACTAGATGATGGGGAACATATTTCCCCTGGCAAACAGATTGATGTGCTCTTACGCGCCGATGATATTCAACACGACGATGAGAGTCCCATGCAAGCGGAAGTGGTACGCAAAGCGTTTAGGGGAGCGGATTTTTTATACACCCTCAAGCTCCATTCGGGACAAGAAGTTTTTGCATTTGTACCCAGTCACCACAATCATGCGATCGGAGANAAAATTGGTATCCGCTTGGGTGCTGATCACGTAGTGACCTTCAAACGATAAATGCTTATTCCGTAGGGGCTGAGCTTATATTCGATTTATTNCCAATCGATAGCAAGATGGCAATTCCGATCAACACCACAGCGATACCAACAAGCTGAAGAGTACTAATCTTTTCATCCAAGAAGTACCANCCTAAAAAGGCAGTNCCAACAGGACCGATAGTCCCAGCCTGCGCTGTCATGCTTGAGCCAATACGTTGAACNGCCATCATGATGCATACCATTGGTATAAACGTACAAAATAGTGCATTAATCCATGCTAGCTGATAAACATTAGGAGTTTGAATAAATAACNGATTGAAATCCAAGACAAGAGACTGGAGACAAGCTGCAATGGTTGCCGAAGCACTTGCTAAGGCCACTAAGCGAATGCTACCCACACGCCCAACCAATTCACCCGCAAAGATTAAGTAGAACGAGTACACCACGGCTGCCAAAAAGACTAGCGTACTTCCTAATGCCACCGCACCACTACCATTTAGCTCAATATCGTGGATAAACACAAGAACAATGCCGAGATATGCAACTGCCATCGCCCAATACTGCCGACGATCGATTTCTTTCTTTAACAGAAATTTAGACAAGACTAAAACGATGGCGGGGGTTAGATATAAGATCACTCTCTCTAATCCAGCAGAAATATATTGAAGGCCTAGAAAATCTAAATAAGCTGATAAAAAATATCCTAAGAGGCCGATACCGAAAACCTTAACAACATCTTTTCGAATTAAGGGTTGCAATGAGGTATTTCGCTGGCTCCACCAGACGGCAAACCAGAAAATAGGCAAGGAGAACACCATTCGAAGTGTTAGAACAACATCGGCTGTCGCGCCATACTGATAGGAAAATTTCACCACGATGGCTTTAGCAGCAAAGAGAATCGCCCCTAAACTGGCTAGGACGATCGAGATTACAAATTGAGATTGCATCTAGAGCCTTAAAAAGGAATGGAGATAAGTCTTAACCATGTATGGTGGGGTCAGCCGGACTTGAACCTGGGANTAGGGCTTAGAAAAAATTGCTCACTTAGCGAGCATAAGCCTTGATTAAACTTACAATTTCGTCATAAAACTTTCGAGCCCGTCTGATGAAGTTCATGAAAATGTTCTTTTTTGAATAGATCAGTAATATCTAGAAATATTATCACCTTAACAAGCCCATATATTAAGTTATAAAATTTTTGATTTAAGCAAATCTAAGTTGATTACCGTACAACATAACTCCGAAACATACGAATTTAATACATTAGACCAAGCCATGGCGTGGGCAAAAGAATTAGGTGAGTTTGTGACGATTCAATTTAATGGTATGGAAGTATCTGGCAAATTTGGAGCNGATGGCATTATTGACGGTAAGTTCCCCAACGGGGAGGCTTACACATGGAAGAAACGCCGAAGACAATAGTTTCTGTATTAAAAATCTTTCTATTAGTTATTGAATTCTTATAAAAGTGCTAATCTAGGGGTAAAAGATAAAGCCAAACAAGGAGAATCTGTATTGGGTTTTGACGGTAGATGATTGAGCTAATTTTATTAAGCATTTTTATGTTGCTACTCTATGTAGANAATAAGATTTATCAGACACTCTTCATAATTAGTATTGGAATACTTCTCTACTTAATATCAGTAAACTCAAATACAGAAACCCTTGCAATGCAAATTAGGTTTGTGTAGCCATATAGGAATATGAATGAGTGATCCGGAAATACTAGGTAGACCGCAATATTGCTCTCGTAAACTCAAAGAAGAGCAGAAACAGAACTCTTCTATTCATAAAGAATCAGAGAAAAGACCATCAGATCCTGACCTTGAGTACGAACGGGATGAAAAAGATTGGTGGTGGTGTGACGATGTATGACTCAGCAATTACAGAATAAAATCAGGCCAACTTAAAGACAAAACCCCCACCATTTCTAGTGAGGGTTTGCTTTTCTGGTGGGCCCACCAGGACTTGAACCTGGGACCAAAGGATTATGAGTCCTCTGCTCTAACCAACTGAGCTATGGGCCCCTTAGATCGAATCAATCTTCTTCGAGGAAGGTCTTGAGCTTATCACTTCGGCTGGGGTGACGCATCTTCCGCAGAGCCTTGGCTTCGATTTGACGAATTCGCTCACGCGTTACATCAAATTGCTTACCAACTTCTTCCAGGGTATGGTCGGTACTCATTTCAACACCAAAACGCATACGGAGTACTTTTGCCTCGCGGGGTGTTAATGAATCCAAGACATCTTTCACNACATCGCGCATGGAGTCATGCAGAGCAGCGTCGGCAGGAGCCAGAGTATTGGAGTCTTCAATAAAGTCNCCTAGATGAGAATCCTCATCATCGCCAATTGGTGTTTCCATGGAAATAGGCTCTTTAGCAATCTTCATGATCTTCCGAATCTTATCTTCAGGAATTTCCATTTTGAGGGCTAAGGTTGCAGCATCTGGCTCATGACCAGTTTCTTGTAGTATCTGGCGGCTAATGCGATTCATCTTATTGATGGTTTCAATCATATGCACTGGGATACGAATGGTTCTCGCCTGATCTGCAATCGATCGAGTAATAGCCTGACGAATCCACCAGGTCGCATAGGTTGAGAACTTATAACCACGGCGGTATTCAAANTTATCGACCGCCTTCATCAAACCAATATTGCCTTCTTGAATCANATCTAAGAACTGCAAACCNCGATTGGTGTACTTCTTCGCAATCGATATCACCAAACGCAAGTTTGCTACGGTCATTTCACGTTTAGCTTCTCGAGCACGTTTCTCACCCGCAATCATTTGCTTATTCACTTCTTTTAACTCATTGAGGGGCAATACCACCTTGGTNTGGATATCAATNAGTTTTTGTTGAAGCTCTTGAATTGCTGGGACATTACGCTCTAATAGTGCACTGTAGGGCTTAGAGTCCTTAAGTAGATTATTTGTCCAGCGTAAGTTCATGGACATCTTTGGAAAGGATTGCAAAACTTCAGAACGGGGTACGCCAATCTTGTCTACCAAGATGCTCACGATTCCACGCTCAAGTTTCCAAACCTCATCTACTTGTGAGCGCATCGTGTCACAGAGTTTCTCGACACTCTTAGCAGTTAAGCGGAATCCAAGTAACTCATTGCGAATAGCATCTTGCGCTTTCAGATAACCTGGAGAGTTATAACCATCCCGGTCATGGGCACGACGCATTTTGTCAAACTGAGTACGAATGACTGCAAACTTTTCGAGGGAGCGTTGCTTTAACTCTTCTAACTGTTTAGCGCTTGCCGTGCTCGAACCACCGCCACCGCCCTCTTCATCGTCACCCTCTTCACCCTCATCCATCATCTCAAGCTCATCGGGCTCATCGGGTGCCATGGGAATATCTTCGGCATTCGGATCAACTAAACCATCCACAAATTGGTCAATCTCCATCTCACCGCTTGTAATCTTCTCTACATTGCCCAAGATTTCAGTAATCGTTACAGGGCAAGCTGACAAGGCCATCACCATGTCCTTGAGGCCTGCCTCAATCTTTTTAGCGATCACAATCTCACCCTCACGAGTTAAGAGATCAACTGTTCCCATCTCGCGCATATACATGCGGACCGGATCGGTTGTTCGTCCAAACTCAGAATCAACGGTTGAGAGCGCTGCCTCTGCCTCTTCTTCGGCCTCTTCTTCGGAACTTGCGGTGTGACCATGCTCATTAAGAAGCAGAGTTTCGGCATCGGGTGCCTGTTCGTAAACCGTAATGCCAATATCGTTTAACAAGCCAATTAAGGTCTCCAATGCATCTGCATCGGATAACTCATCAGACATCACATCATTCATTTCTCCATGGGTGAGGTAGCCCTTGGACTTACCCATCTTGATCAGGGTCTTTAAACGTGAGCGGCGGAGCTCTTGCTGCTCTTCCGTACCAAGCTGTTGAGCAGCAAACTCTTTTAAGAGTGCCTTTTCTTTTGCTTTACGATCGCGCGCCTTTTGACGATCGGTGCGGTTATCAACACCTGGTTCGCCAACTACCTCGACCTTGGGTTTGCGACCTCGCGTTTTTTTAATGGGCTGGCCATTCTCATCGAGCTCAATCGCTGCTTCTTTTGCTTTGAGCTTAGCGGCTNTTGCATCTGCCTTGGCTTGCTCTTTTGCAGCTTTTTCTTGGGCTTTCTTTANNGCCTTCTCTGCAGCGGCTTTTTTGGCCAACTCTTTAGCACTTAGCTTAGGAGCGGCTTTTACAGACTTTGCNGGCAGTTTAGTATTTTTAGCTGCAGTTTTGCTGGTTGGCTTTGCGCTTACTTTTTTAGCAGGTACTTTCGCAGATTTCGTTGCTGGCTTAGCGCGGACTTTAGTGACAGACTTGGTGAGAGGCTTACTCACTTTCTTGGCCGCAACCTTGGTTACTTTAGCCTTCAATGCCGGCTTGGCTTTTTTTGCTAATGGCTTTGCAGAGGTTTTGCCATTGCTAACTGGTTTACTGGTTTTTTTACTAGCTGGCACTTTGGAAACTGGTTTTTTCATTGTCATCTTTGCAATGGTAGGTCGTATAAGTTAGTAATTACTTACATTAAGCTTATTTCGTATTGAAGGGGCCTCTTTTTGCCGTTTCTATCAATTTGTACCGAAATAGTCTCAAGCCATGTAGGTAAGTGGCTGATTCAAAAAGTATTTTCTGGAAGTGCGTATTATACTCGATTGAGCAAATTTGATCCGATTTGAACTACAAATTTACCTATTGAGTGTTGATTTTGCTGGGTTTCCTAGCCCTTCGCAAGCCTTTCCCCTAACTCGCGATATCGTGCAATATCCACTGGGCTAGCCTCATTTTTAGCCATTTTTTGGGCAATTTCGGTCATTTCTGCCTTCAGATCTGATCGCCCGAGCTTTTGGAAAACTGCATCCAAATCAGACTTAGCGCCCGCAAAATCCAAATCCGAGCCCAAAATTCGTTGACGCAATATTTCATACAAATCAGCCAATGGGCTATTGGCTAACTGATCTTGAAAAACNGCAAAATAAGAATTGGGGTTTGTTTCATTTAATTGCAAAGAATCGCATTGCTGCAGGAGGTCTTGCATCAGTTCTAATGCCTTCGCAGAACGCCTCTCGGCAGTGCTCAATGCAAACTGTCTTTGTACTTGATCCATATCCTTGCCAAGCACCGGATACTGAATCAAGAGGCGCATGATGTGCTCTGATAAATCGGTTGGTGCCTTTGGAGGCTGACTTGGCTTTAGGGGCAAGGGCTTAAATCGTGTTGTGGCTTGCTTTGATACTTGTCCCGTTTTGACGGAAACCCGTCCTTGGTTTTCGAAAGAATTTTGCAACGGGCCCTGCTTTGGAAGTCCCGATCCAGACGAAGTGTTTTGGGTAGCCAGTTTAGGTAGATCACAAAATTGCTCTAGCTCACTCACGCTCGAGGCTGTGCGATTTGCTAACTCGCGAAGCAATTGCGAGCGTAGGGCAATCGGAGGCATAGATTGCAATAAAGGTTTAGCGGTGTGATGCGTTTTAGCTCTTCCCTCAGGGCTAGATAAATCATTCCCTTCGCTGGCAAGCTTGAAAAAGAATCCGGATAATGGCATCGCTTGGGACACCGCTTGTTCAAAAGTAGCTGTTCCATATTGCCGAATATAGCTATCAGGGTCGTGTTCGCTGGGCAAGAATAAAAACCGAATTTCTTTATCGTCTCCCAAAATTGGTAAAGAAGCTTCTAGCGCACGCTGAGCAGCTCGCTGCCCTGCACTGTCGCCATCAAACGAAAATACAATGCGATCAGTTTGACGAAGCAGCGTCCGTACATGAAAGGGTGTGCAAGCAGTCCCAAGGGTAGCCACTGCATTCGCAAAGCCCAACTGTGCCAATGCCACAACATCCATATAGCCTTCGCAGACCAAGACATAACCTTGATCTCGTATTGCCTTGCGTCCCTCAAACAATCCATACAAGGTGTTCCCTTTGGAGAACAGTGGGGTCTCTGGTGAATTTAGATACTTCGGCTCGCCTTGATCCAGTATGCGACCGCCAAAAGCGATTACTTGCCCTTTGGGATTGCGTATTGGAAACATGATGCGATCCCGAAACCGATCATACCGTTTAGCATTTCCTTGGCTATCGTTGCCCTCGCCCTGAATCATTAATCCTGCTTCTTGCAAGATCTTGGCAGTTTCATCATTACTGTAGGAATGAAAGACGGCTTCTAGGCCCTGCCAACCATCTGGCGCATAACCCAAGGCGTAGCGCTTGGCAACTTCGCCAGTGAGGCCTCTACCTTTTAGATAATCAATCGCGCGCTGGGATACTTTTAGTTGTTGAGCATACCAATCGCTTGCCATGTTCATGACCTCACTCAAAGCAATCGCTTGCTTTTGTTTGATGACATCACGCACACTCCGCTCTTCTCTGGGCACCACTAGGCCGGCTGAACGAGCTAGATCCTCGATTGCATCAACATACGATAGGCCTGAGTATTCCATCATGAACCCAATGGCTGAGCCATGGGCAGCACAACCAAAGCAGTGATAAAACTGTTTGGTAGGCGATACCGAAAAAGATGGTGACTTCTCTTGATGAAAGGGGCACAAGCCTTGATAGTTCGCGCCCGCCTTTTTTAATTTGACATGCTTACCAACGACATCAACAATATCGACCCGATTGAGCAAATCGGAGATAAAGGATTGCGGTATGAGTGCCATGGGATTTGTGGTCTTACTTTGCTAGAGCAGCTTTCACCATTCCTGAGACCATCCCCATGTCGGCCTTACCTGCTAACTGAGCTTTTAGTGCGCCAATCACTTTACCCATATCTTGGGGGCCGCTGGCACCAAGATCAGCAATTGTTTTGCTCACAATGCCAGTGATCTCCTCGGCCGATAATTGAGCTGGCATATACGCCTGTAATATTTTGAGCTCATTGCTCTCTTGATTAACCAGATCGGCACGACCTGCTTTTTCAAACTGCGTAATAGAATCTTTGCGCTGCTTCATCAGCTTCTCAATAATGGCCACAATCCCGGCGTCATCCACCACAATTCGCTCATCAACCTCACGCTGCTTAATTGCTGCCAATAACAAACGGATGGTTCCCAAACGCTCAGTTTCTTTAGCGCGCATGGCAGACTTCATATCTTCAGTAATTTGCTCTTTAAGGCTCATAGTGATAACTCCAGAAAAGATAGGCTCTTGCTACATTATCCAAGAGATTGAAAAACAAAAACCCGCTTAGTGAGCGGGTTCCAGAAAACCTAGACTAGCTTTGGGTCCTAGTTGTGACCCAAAATAACTTAATACAGTTTCTTGGGAAGCATCTGGCTACGAATACGCTTGTAATGGCGCTTTGCAGCGGCTGCTTTCTTGCGCTTACGCTCAGCTGTAGGTTTCTCATAAAACTCACGAGCGCGAAGATCGGTCAAAAGACCATTCTTCTCAATGGTGCGCTTGAAGCGGCGAAGTGCCACTTCAAAAGGTTCGTTTTCGCGAAGACGGACTGTGGTCATACTGTTTTACTCGCTTTTACTCTTCTATTGCTAGAAAATGATCAAAATTTACTAAAACACGGATTCTAGCACGATAAGCCCCAATAATGATAGTTCTAGGTATTGAGACCTCCTGTGATGAAACTGGCCTGGCCCTATACGACTCAAGGCCTTGGGAACAGGGTCAGCCTGCCCATTTAGGCATTTTGGGTCAAGCGCTTCACTCCCAAATTGAGATGCATCAAGATTATGGCGGGGTTGTACCTGAATTGGCCTCCCGCGACCATATTCGGCGAGTAATTCCCCTATTAAACAAGACCTTAAAAGAATCTCATTGCTCCCTAGAGGCCATTGATGCGATTGCCTATACCCAAGGACCAGGATTGGCTGGAGCCCTCCTAGTAGGCTCAGCCTTTGCCAATGCCTTAGCAAGCTCCCTTAAAAAACCGATTATTGGAGTACATCATCTGGAAGGCCACCTACTTTCCCCGCTCTTGGCCAAAGAAGGCCCACCGCAGCCTGAATTTCCTTTTGTCGCCCTTTTGGTATCTGGCGGCCATACCCAACTCATGTTGGTCAAAGGGATTGGCCAATATGAACTCTTGGGGGAAACCGTCGATGATGCTGCGGGGGAAGCTTTTGATAAGACCGCCAAATTGCTTGGTCTGGATTATCCAGGGGGTGCTGCGCTTTCAAAACTAGCCGAGGGCGGCCAACGGGGCCGCTTTGAGTTACCGCGCCCGATGCTGCATTCAGGTGACTTAGATTTTTCGTTCTCGGGTCTTAAAACAGCTGTTTTGAATCAGGTCAAAAAAGCAGAAGCCAACAACACCTTGAATGAAAATTTTCGTCAGGATATTGCCTTTGCGTTCGTTGAATCTCTAGTGGAGGTTATTACGCATAAGGCAATGAGCGCACTTGATAAGACGGGTTGTCGTGATTTAGTACTCGCAGGCGGTGTGGGGGCCAATCGCCAACTACGCGCAGCACTAACAGGGATGGTCAATAAAAAAGGCTGGGCTGTTCATTACCCACCTCTAGAACTTTGTACAGACAACGGTGTCATGATCGCATTTGCGGGGGCACTTCGCCTATTACAAAAGGAATTTAGCCCCCCTGACTTACAGGGTAGCTTTGATATCAAGCCGCGCTGGGAGCTTAGTTCGTAACGTTACTAAGGGAGACTAATTCGTGCAAACGCACTATGGTTATGGATCGACTCAAAGTTCTCAGCTTCGATCATTAAGGACAGAATGCGTTGATCATTTTTTAATCGACACGCCACATCGCGCACTAGATCCTCTACAAACTTAGGGTTTTCATACGCATGCTCAGTGACCCACTTCTCATCCGGGCGCTTCAAGATAGCCCACAATTCACTCGATGCTTCGCTCTCTGCAATGCGAACTAATTCTTCTACGGTAAGTTGCGCATCTGAATCTAATTTAACCAACATGGTGATGTGAGAGCGTTGATTATGTGCGCCGTAATCTGAGATCTCCTTGGAGCAAGGACACAAGCTCATGACTGGCACCACTGCCTGCAAATACAAATCTACCTCAATTTGCTCATCAACACCTTGTTTAGCCTCCGCCAAGTAAGTAACCTGGTAGTCCATCCAGCTTTGTACTGCTGATACAGGCGCAATTTTTTTAACGAAGTGGGTATAGCGCATCTGAATACGTCCCTGCTTCGCTTGCAATAGTGGAAGCATCTCTTTAGCCATGGTGGCAACGCTTGCGCTATCTATTTCTTTACGGTCTTGCTCTAAGAGACTCACAAAACGAGACATATGAGTCCCTTTTTTATCTGCTGGTAAGGCCACATCCATCTCAAAGCTGGCAACGGTCGAAAATGATCCATTGGAGCTACGCATCAAAACAGGTTGTTTAATTCCTCGAATACCAACGCGCTCAATCGGCAATGCGCGACCATCCTGATTGCTTTGCACATCAGGCAATGTATTGGTCTTCAAAAAAGAAGTGTTGAGATCATTCATATCCGCTATTTTCCCTCAAAATGCCAATAGGGTCTTACTAGGGCTTTATTTTCCTACCGGCACTTGGCTTGGCTTGAGTTTTGAGGCTATGGATTCTGGAGCGAGATCTGGGAAACGTTTGAGTATTGAGGCTTCGATTCCAGCAGAGTCTAAGCCGCATTTAGCCATTAATAAATTGTAGTCACCATGCTCAATAAATACATCGGGGAGACCCAATGTTAATAAGGGTTGAGAAATCCCTAAGCCACTCATTGCCTCTAAGCAAGCACTTCCGGCACTGCCTTGCACAGAGGCATCTTCAACACTTACAAAGTAATCGTGGTCTTTTGCCAGATTTTGAATGAGCTCAATATCGATTGGCTTAACAAAACGCATATTGACAACAGTAGCATTGAGCTTTTCTGCAACGTCTAAGGCGGGGTAGAGTAAGGTTCCAAAGGCCAAGATCGCCAAGCGCTTTGTGCTGGCAGTCGACTTACGTCGAACCTCTCCGCGTCCCAATGGTAAAGTGCGCAACTCTTTGGATGGCGGATTCCCAATACCAGCACCACGCGGATAGCGGACTGCGGTGGGATGGTCTTGGTGATAAGCCGTAGTTAATAAATCACGACACTCAGCCTCATCAGCCGGGGTCATGATCATCATATTAGGAATGCAACGTAAGTAGGCAATATCGTAAGCGCCGGCATGGGTAGCGCCATCAGCACCCACTAAACCAGCGCGATCCACTGCAAAGACAATCGGTAAATCCTGTAAAGCGACATCATGGATTAATTGATCATAGGCACGCTGCAAGAATGTTGAATAAATCGCGACCACCGGCTTCATCCCCTCGCAAGCCATTCCCGCTGCAAAGGTTACGGAGTGCTGCTCGGCTATACCGACATCGTAGTAACGCTCCGGAAAGCGCTTCTCAAATTCCACTAAACCAGAACCCTCACGCATCGCAGGAGTAATGCCAACTAGTTTTGGATCGGCTTGAGCCATATCGCATAACCAATCCCCAAACACTTGTGTAAAGGTCTTCTTAGAAACACCGCTCGATTTAATGCCTTCTTGCGGATTGAACTTACCAGGGCCGTGGTAAAGAATGGGATCGGCCTCAGCCAACATATAACCTTGACCTTTACGGGTAATGACATGCAAAAACTGTGGGCCATTCCCCTCTTTGGCTAGACGTCGTACGTTTTGCATCATCGGAACTAAAGTATTGAGATCATGCCCATCGATCGGACCAAAATAAGTAAATCCAAATTCTTCAAAAATGGTAGAGGGGGACACAAACCCCTTGGCGTGATCCTCTAAGCGTTTTGCAAACTCGCGTAATGGAGGTGCCATCGAAGACAGAACAGAATCAATTCCTTTTTTGGTCGCTGAATAAATATTGCCACTCAGTAGGCGTGCGAGATAGCGATTAAGCGCACCCACTGCTGGAGAAATCGACATATCGTTATCATTCAGAATAACAACTAAGGGCATGGTCTCGTATACACCAGCATTGTTCATCGCCTCAAATGCCATCCCTGCGCTCATGGCACCATCACCAATCACAGCAACGGCAACACGGTCTTCTCCCTTCGTTTGCGCTGCGCGCGCCATCCCCATTGCCGCAGAAATACTCGTCGATGAGTGCGCAGTACCAAATGTGTCGTATTCACTTTCCTCGCGCCTTGGGAAACCCGATAATCCAGAATACTGGCGCAGTGTATCCATCCGATCACGACGACCTGTCAATATCTTATGGGGGTAACTCTGATGACCCACATCCCATACGATCCGGTCGTGCGGTGTATCAAATACATAATGCAAGGCAATGGACAACTCAACTGTCCCCAAATTAGAGGAAAGATGACCGCCGGTCTTGGATACCGAGTCAACAATGTATTGTCTTAGCTCATCTGCTAAAGCGGGGAGCTGATCGCGATCAAGCTTACGAAGCTCGCTAGGGTCGTTAATTGAATGAAGCATATTATTTTTTTCGGTCCACAACCAAGTCTGCAAGATAGCGTAATGCATCTGCCTCAGGTCCAAAATGACTTAGGCTGTTTAGAGCTCTCCCTTTTAGTTCTTTTGCTAGTTCTTGTGCATAGTCTAAACCCTTCAGGGTCACATAGGTAGGCTTGTCATTGGCAGCGTCCTTACCGGCTGTTTTTCCGAGGGTGGCGCTATCGGCGGTTGCATCCAAAATATCATCGACCACTTGAAAAGCCAGTCCAAGTGCCTTAGCGTAGGAATGCAGGCTTTTTAAATCCTCTTTAGAAACCNGGGCTGCAATCCCGCCCAGTTGAACGGCACATATTAATAGGGCGCCGGTTTTCATGGCATGCATCTGTTCTAAAGCAGGCAGATCCATTTTTTTACCAACGTGTTGCAAATCGATGGCTTGTCCACCAGCCATACCCTTAGAACCCGAGGCCCCAGCAAGCGCCTNAATCATGGCTAAGCGCACAGCAATAGTTTGAGCGCCATCGGCTTGTGAATGGTCTGCAAGAATCTCAAAGGCGCGGGTTTGTAAAGCATCACCAACCAATAGCGCAGTCGCCTCATCAAAGGCCTTATGAACCGTTGGACGCCCACGTCGCAAATCATCATCATCCATACAAGGCAAATCATCATGAACCAAGGAATAAGCATGGATCATCTCAATCGCTGCTGCAGCGCTGTCTACCAATTTTGGGTTTAAGTTTTCTTTGGATCCAAGTTCGCTCGCGGCATACACCAATAATGGCCGCATTCTTTTTCCGCCACCCAATACTGCGTAACGCATAGCGCTGTGCAATAGTTGAGGGATCGAGTTCTCAGAATCTAAATAATGTAATAGCGCGCTCTCGGCGCGTTGTGATTGCGAGCTAAGCCATGGCTCTAATTGAAAATGCTGCATATTCGAGATCGATTGAGTCAATTAGGTCTCGATGAACTTAACCTGTTGTTCAACCTTGGATAAAACACCCTGACAGTGTTTTAGCAGAGCCGTTCCCCTCTGATAAGCTGACAAAGTCTCCTCCAAGGAGAATTTGCCGGACTCCATCTGGCTCACTAATTTCTCGAGCTCTTTTAAGGCCTCCTCATAGCGCAAGGCAGGGTCAACCGCAGGAATAGTGGCAGTAGAGTCGGATTCGGCTGGGTTCATTTTTTTGCTAGGCATATAGCAACATATTAATACTGAATTGATGAGGGCTATTAGGGGTATCCCCTTGCCCTTGAATCTATCTGGTTTCAGAGAAGGATTTCTGCACAAAATTCCCCGATGGGTATAATTCTTTCTTCCTTTCCAATATCGACATGTCGATGGTTGGATTGGTTGTTCCGCTTAGCTTCGGCTGACTTTTTCGGGGGTGGGGAGAATGACTAATCTGGCTACCGCGCAGTTTCTTGCGCCGTCCAACTTACAACTGCCGGTTTCGGCATATTTTGATGTTGATTTATTTCAACGTGAGATGCGATTGCTCTTTAAGCAAGGCCCGGGTTATGTGGGTCACGAGCTCATGGTTCCCGAGAAGGGATCCTACCGTACCTTAGCTGCCGAGAACGAAGGTCGCATTTTGGTGCGCAACCGTGAGGGTCATCAAGGCGTTGAACTACTCTCTAATGTATGCCGCCATCGTCAAGCACTGATGCTCAATGGCAGCGGTCAAGTAGACAATATTGTTTGCCCCCTTCACCGATGGACCTACGATCTTGAAGGCCAGTTGCTTGGGGCGCCTCATTTTGGCGATAAGCCATGCTTGCATTTAGGAAAGTCACCCTTGCAAAATTGGCAAGGCCTTCTATTTGAAGGTCCTCGGGATGTGCATGCTGATTTGGGCAAGCTGGGTGTTGCCAAAGATCTCGATTTTTCTGGCTACCTCTTAGACCATGTTGAAGTCATGAATGCAACTACAACTGGAAGACCTTTATTGAGGTTTATCTCGAGGATTACCATGTGGCGCCCTTCCACCCCGGTTTAGGTAAATTTGTTTCCTGCGAAGACCTTCATTGGGAATTTGGTTCCTGGCATAGCGTTCAAACTGTTGGCATCCACAAAGGCTTAAGTAAGCCTGGGACACCAACCTATCGCGCCTGGCACGAGGCAGTATTGCGTCATCACAAAGGCGAAATGCCTAAACATGGGGCAATCTTGGTTAACCTACTACCCCAATGTGATGGTCGAGTGGTACCCCGGGGTTTTGTGTATTTCTACTTTGCATCCCCTTGCTCCAAATAAAACTCGCAACATTGTGGAGTTCTACTATCCAGAAGAGATTGTTCTTTTTGAGCGTGAGTTTGTCAAAGCCGAGCGCGCTGCCTATATGGAAACCTGTATCGAAGACGATGAAATTGCTGAGCGTATGGATGCAGGACGAGCTGCTTTAATGGCCAGGGGTCAAAATGAGGTTGGTCCTTATCAAAGTCCGATGGAAGATGGTATGCAACATTTTCATGAGTGGTATCGTCGAGAAATAAATTACCCAGCCTAGATCACCTTAGGAGTCTTTCATGAACCCTATCATTACCGCTAATCAGTTAGAAGAATTAATCAACGAGGGCAGCGATGTCCTAATATGCGACTGTCGCTTTGATCTCACGAATGCCAAAGCGGGCTTCGAGATGTACAAAACAGCCCATATTACGGGCGCTATCTATGTTAATGTCGACCAAGACCTCTCCGGCAAGAAAACTGGAGGCAATGGAAGGCACCCACTCCCTACGCCAGAAGAATGGGCCAAGACCCGTCAAGGTTTAGGAATTGCTAATCACACGCACGTAGTTGCTTACGATAGTCATGGGGGTACCTTTGCAAGTCGTTTATGGTGGATGTTACGCTCCATTGGCCACGCTTCCGTTCAGGTCTTAGACGGCGGTCTCGATGCTTGGAATGGTAGTTTTAGTAGTGTAGGGAGAGCGCCAAAGCCGCTAAGCGCAATGCCCGAAGCGTATCCCTACCAGGGCGTTGTGCTAATTGATGAGATGGAAAAAAATGTTGCTACTCAGGAACGTAAGATGGTGATCGATGCACGAGCACCCGATCGCTTTCGGGGTGAGAATGAAACTCTAGACCCCGTAGGTGGCCACATACCAGGGGCAACCAATCGATGCTTTAAAGAAAACTTAGTGGCCGGTAAGTTCAAATCTCCGGAGCTGCTGTATAAAGAATTTGTCTTACTAATCGGCCAACAAAAGCCTGGCACGATTATTCATTCCTGTGGCTCAGGTGTGAGTGCTTGTCATAATCTTTTAGCAATGGAAGCGGCGGGACTCAGTGGCTCACGACTACATGTGGGAAGTTGGAGTGAATGGTGCTCGGATCCCAAGCGCCCCATTGAAACCTAGGCCTCTACAAAAAGAGTTAATGGTGGTGATCGGTTAGAAACACCACAATACCGACACCCATTGCAATCAAAACGATCTGACGAAGAGACTCTTGCCAGTGGGGTCGGCGATGCATTTGGGGAATCAAATCACTCACGGCGATATAGATAAAACTACTGGAAGCAATAACCAGCAAATAGGGCATTGCTTGATTGGCTTTTTCCAGAAAGTAATAAGCCAATACCCCACCGATTACTGCCATTAAGCCACTCAATGCGTTATAGCAAAGAGCGCGCAGTCTTGAGAACCCTGCATTTAAGAGAATAATGAAATCACCAATCTCTTGCGGGATCTCGTGCGCAATGATTGCAACGGCAGTAAAGATGCCTACTTGTATATCCACCATAAAAGCTGCGGCTATCAACACACCGTCGACAAAATTATGGATGCTGTCACCTACCAGAATCATCCAACCACTGTTACCCGCCTCTTCAGCATCGTGACCATGATGATGGCCGTGGCCATCGCCTTCGTGATGATGGCTATGACGCAATAGTGCAATCTTTTCTAACAAGAAAAATCCCAACAAGCCACCAAGCAAGGTAGCAAACAAATAATGGACTTGGGCACCAGCTAACTCAAAAGCCTCTGGCAGAGAATGCAAGAAAGTCGTTGCCAGCAAAATACCGACTGACAGACTCACCATGTTGTTCACAATTTTGGCAAGCAGGGTTAAAGACAAACTAGCGGCCGTCAGGATGCTAATCAGTCCCGCCCCTGCGGTTACCAAAATAATTAACTGTAGTGTGCTGAAGGTCACAGNGAATCCAAAAGAGATTGATTCGGGCCTTATGCAACACCGTGTTGCTTAAACCAGGCGAGGCATTTTGCCCAGCCATCTTTTGCAGGGCCTTCACGATAGGTCGCGCGATAGTCTGCATGGAATGCATGAGGTGCCTCTGGATAGATCTCAAACTTGGATGCTTTAGCAGAAGGATTAGAGCTTGCTTTAGCCAAGGCGGCTTTCATTTGATCCACGGTATCCACAGGAATGCCAGTATCGGCTGATCCATACAAACCAAGNACAGGCGCTTTTAGCTCAGCAGCTATCTCCACAGGCTGCTTAGGATTATTGGCAGTCTTGTCGCCCACTAAGCGACCATACCAAGCGACACCTGCTTTGACCTCAGGCATCGTGGCGGATAACCACGTAATACGACCGCCCCAACAGAATCCAGTTACGGCGACTTTCTTAGGATCGCCACCGTTCTTTACGGCCCAAGTGATTGCTGCTTTTAGATCACCTAATACTTGGGTGTCAGGAGTTTTAGCAACAATATTGCTCTGAATCTCTGCGATGGTTCCAAAGGTATTCGGATCGCCTGCTCGAATAAAGAACTCGGGAGCAATAGCTAAATAGCCAAGCTTTGCAAAACGACGCGTCACGTCTGCAATGTACTCGTGCACTCCAAAGATCTCACTCACTACGATCACAACCGGTAAGGGGCCGGTGGCTTTTTCAGGACGAGAGATGTATGCAGGTAAATTAAAACTGCCCACAGGAATATCTTGCTCCCCCGCTTTAATCCCAGCAAAGTCGGTCTTAATTGCTTGCGCCATCACCGGCTCTGAAGCAGCAACAAAACCTAGGCCTAAGGCGCTAGCTGTCACTGTAGCTGTGGAGGCCCTAAGGGATGTTTTCATAAAAGCACGGCGGCTGGATTGCTCTTGTTTTATCTTGATGGTCATCATTTGTCTCCTCAATCATTGATTTGTTGATACGGTTAATGCGCTTCTTCCCAATTGTCGCCCACACCAATACTCACTATAAGTGGCACCTTGAGTTGCGCAATCGAACCCATTAACCCTGGTAGGGATGATTTTAGATGCTCCAGCTCATCGGGCGCAGCCTCAAATACTAGTTCATCATGAACCTGTAAAAGCATACGGGTCCTTAATTTCTCACGTTCCAACCAATCTTGTACCGCTACCATCGCTAATTTAATCAAGTCTGCAGCCGTACCCTGCATAGGTGCATTAATCGCAGCTCGCTCCGCACCCTGACGTCGCGGGCCGCTTGCTTTAATTTCGGGTAACCACAGGCGACGTCCAAAGACGGTTTCTACATAGCCTCTGGAGCGCGCTTCCTCGCGAGTCCGCTCCATGTAAGCAGCAACCCCAGGATAACGCTCAAAATAGGTAGCAATGTATTTTTGAGCGGCAGCCCGCTCGATCTTCAAATTACCAGCCAATCCATAAGCACTCATACCATAGATCAAGCCAAAATTAATGACTTTGGCATAACGTCGCTGTTCCGAACTCACCTGCTCTAGAGGAATAGCAAAAATCTCGGCAGCAGTTGCCTGATGAATATCTTTACCCGCCCTAAATGCAGCAAGCAGATTGTCGTCCTCGGCGATGTGCGCCATGATGCGTAACTCAATCTGCGAGTAGTCGGCAGATACTAAGCGGTAGCCCTTTGCGGGTATGAAGGCTTCCCGAATTCTGCGGCCCTCTTCGGTTCGTACTGGAATATTCTGCAAATTAGGTTCATT
>JGI25922J50271_10000129_pt1 | contig 21472 bp, 31 predicted proteins | sample LauGreSu1BDMLBDD_2_FD_50271 | JGI IMG/M metagenome (IMG submission 50271) | reverse complement strand
AGTTCTGACAATACTTCATTTAGGGCGAATATGACGCTTGTTGAAGGTGGTTCAGATAATGTTGCATTTGTGAGAATGAAGGATGGGTATCTTGTACAAGATTTACCTTTCAAAATAACTTTAAAAGATTTTAGAATTAACCATTATTCAACAGGCATGCCAAAATCATTTGAAAGTGATTTGGTTATTTCCGATCCAGAATTCCCCCAAAGTATAGAAAAAACAATTAGTGTGAACCATCCTTTTACTTATAAAGGTATTGCAATATATCAATCAGATTTCCAGGATGGCGGTACAAAACTCGATATTAAATTACGGAGCTTATTCAATTCGAATGCCCCTCAAAAAATAGGCGGACAAATCTTTGAAAAAGTTAAATTGGATAAAGATCAAATCACCTATGAATTTAATGATTTTAGGAAGTTTAATATATTGCATTTAAAAGAGGGCGAGAAAGAAAAACCCAGAAATGTAGGCCCAAGCGTTACCTATAAAATTAGAAATAACTCAGGACAGGCTCGCGAATACCTTTCATATCAATATGCCATGGAAATTGATGGACGTTCTTTCTTTATTACCGGCATGAGAGAAACGCCGCAAGAAGAGTTCAAATATTTAAAAGTTCCTGCAGATAAAAAAGGGTCAATTGATGACTTTATGTTATTTAAAGAGGCACTTCAAAATGAAGCTTTGATTTCGGCTGTCGCAAAGAAAATAGCAAATCAATCCATGAATGCAGACAAAAATGATACTGTTAAAGAATCGTTTGAAAATAGTGTCAATAAATTAATGACCTTATTTGCACAGGGAGGATTTTCAAGTGTTTCTGAAAACTTAGATAGAAATATCCCTCCTAGTGAAAAAGAAAAAGCCGCACAGACTTATTTAAAAATTATTGATATTGCATCAGTCGAGCTTTATAGAAATCGATTTAATTTTTTAGGAAAAGAGCTTGATCAAGGGCGTATTAAATTTATTCAAGACTCGTTAAATGCATATAGCGACATGTTTTTCTTTGGATCTCCTTATTATTTTGAATTGACGAATTACGAACAAAAAGAGGCAAGCGGACTTCAGCTGACTAAATCGCCTGGACAATTTTGGGTGTATTTGGGGTCTTTAAGTTTAGTGCTTGGTATTTTTTCAATGATTTATTTACATGAAAGAAAATTTTGGTTACTTATTAAGGCAAAAGGTGGCGTTATACTTGCACTGAGCTCTAATCGCAAAAATATAGATTTTGAAAGTGATTACAAAAAATTAACTAACGATATTCGGAAAATTATTCAATGATAGGTGAGCTATGTTAACTAAATTATTTAAATCTTCAAAAACAACTTCTCAAACATTTAATGTTTTGTATCTGATCTTTTTGTTAGGTGGTGCTTTGTACGCACTAAAAACATTTCATAGCTACATGGATATTTACGAAAAGGTAATTTTATTCGGAAGTGTTGGTTTTTTTAGTTGGCTTGGTTGGAGCTGGAGTCATTTTAAAAAAATCACAATATTAGTTTTTATAATCAGTCTTTTCTCTATCCAGCTATATAAAGGGGTGTTAATCAATAACGAACAAGTTTTTTTATTGAAATATTTAATAGCAAGCCAACCGGCCATTATGTGGATGAATGTGTTTTTTGTTTTATCACTTTTACTGTATTGGATAGGACTTCTTACAAAAAATAATTTCCTTGATGATATTGCATCCTCTTTTACATCAGTGGCTACTCTATTTGGATTTATTGGATTACTAGTAAGATGGTATGAATCTTACTTAATAGGTCTCGATGTTGGTCATATTCCGATTAGTAACTTATATGAAGTATTTATTTTATTTTGCTTAATCACATCGCTTTTATATTTATTTTACGAAGAAAAATTAAATACTAAAAAGCTAGGCGCATTTGTACTAATTATTATTAATGCAGCTGTAGGATTTATTTTATGGTACACATTTGATCGTCAAGCAGATGGAGTGCAGCCATTGGTGCCAGCGCTTCAATCTTATTGGATGAAAATACATGTACCCGCAAATTTCATTGGATATGGATCTTTTTCATTGGCAGCCATGGTGTCGGTAGCTTATTTACTTTCAGGTAAAAAAATACTCACTTCTTATTTACCAAAACCAGCTGTACTTGATGATCTTATTTATAAATCTATTGCAATTGGATTTATCTTTTTTACAATCGCAACGATATTAGGCGCTATATGGGCGGCGGAAGCTTGGGGCGGTTATTGGTCATGGGATCCTAAAGAAACATGGGCGCTGATTGTTTGGTTAAATTACGCAGCCTGGCTTCATTATCGAATCGTCAAAGGCTTAAGAGGTTCTATTTTAGCTTGGTGGGCTTTGATTGGACTCATTATTACTACTTTCGCTTTTTTAGGCGTTAATATGTTTTTATCTGGGCTACATTCATATGGCGAATTATAATTCCATATAAAATGAACTTTCAAATATGANCCAAAAAAATATAGTCGAAATTAAAAATCTATCTTTTGGCTACGATAATCGTATGCTTCATAAAGATATCAATATGGTTTTTCCTCGGGGTAAAGTCACGGCTATTATGGGTGGAAGTGGTTGTGGTAAAACAACTATTCTTCGTTTGATTGGTGGGCAAATTAAACCTAAGGCAGGTCAGGTTTCTGTTGACGGCAAGATTGTTCACAAACAAGATAGGCAAGGCATTTATGAATTGCGAAGAAAAATGGGCATGCTTTTCCAGCATGGCGCACTTTTTACAGACTTGTCTGTATTTGACAATGTGGCATTTCCAATTCGTGAACATACAAAATTACCTGAAAGCATGATTCGTGATTTAGTGCTTATGAAACTTAACGCTGTAGGTCTTCGAGGAGCTCATAAGCTTATGGCTACTGAACTCTCAGGCGGCATGGCAAGACGTGTTGCACTTGCAAGAGCCATTGCATTAGACCCAGATATTATTATGTATGACGAGCCTTTTGCAGGATTAGACCCTATTTCTATGGCAGTGATTTGTGACCTCATTAGAACGCTCAACGATGCGTTAGGGGCAACTTCAATTATTGTGACGCATGATGTAGAAGAAGCTTTTTCTTTTGCAGACTATATTTATTTTATTGCAGATGGAATCGTCGCTGCAGAGGGCACACCGAAAGAACTATCAAAATCTAAACTGCCTTTTGTGCATCAATTTGTTCATGGCGAAAAAGACGGTCCCGTCCCATTCCATTACAATGCACCTAGTTACAAAAAAGATATTTACGAGTCTATTTAATCATGAACCCAATTTTTAAAATTTTAAGTGGCCTAGGTAGCCAAGTGACTTCAAGAATTTGGCGTCTTGGCTCTGCTACACGTTTATTTTTATTAACTCTAATTTATTCAGGTGAAAGTTTTAGGCGTATTCATTTAACGATCCGTGAAATTTATTTTACTGGNGTGATGTCTTTAATTATTATCATAGTGTCAGCTTTTTTCGTAGGCATGGTCTTAGGTTTGCAAGGTTATTACACGCTTCAAAAATATGGCTCATCAGAATCTATTGGTGTTTTGGTGGCATTAGCGCTCCTAAGGGAGCTTGGACCCGTTATAACCGCACTCTTATTTGCTGGTAGAGCTGGCACAGCAATCACTGCTGAAATTGGCTTAATGAAGGCTACCGAGCAATTATCGGCTATGGAAATGATGGCCGTAAGCCCCATTGCTAGAATTATTGCCCCAAGATTTTGGGCGGGCGTCATTTCAATGCCCATATTAGCTTCCATTTTTTCAATGGTAGGAGTGATGGGCGGTTATTTGGTTGCAGTGCCCATCATCGGTGTTGATCACGGTGCATTTTGGTCACAGATGAACGTAAATATTGATTTTAGATTTGATGTGATTAACGGGCTGATTAAGAGNGTTGTATTTGGAATTGCTTGTACGATTATTGCCCTCTATGAAGGCTTCGACGCCCCNCCAACNGCAGAAGGCGTTAGTCGAGCCACCACAAGAACTGTCGTGACTTCTTCATTGACCGTTTTGGGATTAGATTTTATTTTAACTTCGTTTATGATTGCGCATTGATATAGGATTGGAGTAAATATGGATAAGACAACATTAGACATTTGGGTAGGTTTATTTGTAGCGATGGGAATTGCTGCACTTATGGGCCTTGCTATGAAAGTAGGAAACCTAACAAGCAACACACTAGGTGAAACCTATGCAGTCACGGCAAATTATGAGAATATTGGAGGCCTCAAACCAAGAGCGCCTGTTAAGAGTTCTGGTGTTGTTGTAGGCCGTATTGATAGCATCAAATTTGACACCAAAGCTTATCAAGCTGTTGTGACCTTAAAAATAGACAAAAGATATCCGTTTCCTAAAGATACTTTTGCAAATATTTATACATCAGGATTATTAGGTGAACAATATATTAGTTTAGAAGCAGGTGGCGATGATCACTTTCTTAAAGAGGGAGATCGTATTTCTAAGACTCAAGATGCGGTTGTATTAGAAAAGCTCATCAGTCAGTTTTTATATAACAAAGCCACTGAAGAGCCTAAAAAATAATTAAAATTTAAAAGGAATTTTAAAGCTATGAAAAAGTTTTTATTAGTGATCTTAAGTNTAATGATGTCGATGAGCATATTTGCTGCAGAGGCGCCTGATGTTTTTGTTAAGAAAATAGCCGATGAAATTTTTGAAATTTTAAAAACAGATAAAGATTTAAAAGCAGGGAATAGAGAAAAAGCTTATAAAATTACTGAAGAGAAGATATTGCCTTATTTTGATTTTGATCGCATCTCTAGACTTGTATTAGGTAAAGCTTATCCAGCTGCAACAAAAGAAGAGCAGGAGGCCTTCAAAAAAGAATTTAGAACTATGCTTGTAAAAACTTATGGTACCGCTCTATTGAGATTTAAAGATCAGAAGCTCAACTATAAGCCAGCCCGATTTGAGACCACAGACGAGGAAGTGTTAATTAAAACAGAGGTATTACAACCAGGTGCACCACCTTTGCCTATTGATTACATGCTTGAAAAAGATGGTAATTCATGGAAAGTTTTTGACATTATTATTGAAGGAGTGAGCTTGGTAACAAATTATCGCGGCCAATTTGGTAATGAAATTAAACAGAATGGAATGGCTTCTCTTATTGCAAAACTTGCCGAGAAGAATGCTAATTTTGATAAGACCGCAAACAAATGATCGATTTTGATAAAAATCAATGGAATTTAAGTGGCGATCTTACGATTGAAAAGATACCCGCCATCATTGATTTAATTAATAAACAAGAAGCAGATAAAAAAACAACAATTGATTTTTCAAAAGTAACTTCAATTGATACTTCAACATTAAGTTTAATTTTTGAATTACAAAGACAAGCTAAGAAATCTCGATCACATTTTACTTTTAAGAATTTACCAAAGAATTTAAATAGCCTTGCTAAATTATACGGGGTGGAAGATCTTGTATCTTCCCTTCATTAAAGCCCTCTTCTTAAATTTCATTTTAAGAAACTTCCTTTACTCATTCCAATGAAAAAAGCCATTGTATTTAATAAAGTTAAAAAAAGCTTCGGTAAATTAGAAGCTCTCAAAGGTATTGATTTAACCATTGAAGAAGGCGAATTTTTTGCGTTGTTAGGACCAAATGGTGCAGGCAAATCAACACTTATTAATATTCTAGCCGGACTCGCAAAGCCATCNTCTGGATCAATCAANGTTATGGGATATGACGTCATTCAAGATTATCAAAATGCGAGAAGATCGCTTGGTGTTGTGCCACAAGAATTAGTATTCGACCCTTTTTTTAATGTACGCGAAATGCTCAGATTTCAAGCCGGTTATTTTGGTAAAGGTCGAGAAAATGATGATTGGATTGATGAAGTAATTGAAGGCCTTGATCTTCAAGAAAAGGCTAATACAAATATGAGAATGCTTTCTGGTGGCATGAAAAGGAGGGCTTTAATTGCACAAGCGCTCGTGCATAAACCTCCAGTCATTGTTCTAGATGAGCCAACAGCTGGAGTAGACGTAGAGCTAAGAAACAGACTATGGCAGTTTATTAAAAAACTGAATCAAAAAGGCCACACCATTGTTCTAACCACGCATTATTTAGAAGAAGCTGAGGCCTTATGCAGCCGCGTAGCTATGATGGATCAGGGCAAGGTAGTCGCATTAGACAAAACGAGAAATTTATTAAAGCGCTTTTCAGCGAAAAATTTAAAATTACGTTTAGATTTAAAAGGGAAAAAAATTCCAATAAATATTCAAAAGCTCATTCAGTCCAAAGATCATGATTTCATAACCTTCTTACTTGAAGAAATATCAGAAGTAGAATTTATTATGGGCGAATTAAAAAAAACAAAAATTAAAATATTGGATATGGAGCTTACAAATTCTGATTTAGAAAATGTCTTCTTGAAACTTACTGGAAGTAAAAGATGATCAATTTTAAAAATGAATTTTTAGGGACGTGGACGCTTCTTAAAAAAGAACTATTAAGATTCTGGCGCGTAGTTTTTCAAACAGTAGCAGCTCCAGTTATTACTGCAGTTCTTTACTTACTTATTTTTTCTCATGTTTTAGCAAACCACGTGAAAGTTTATGACAATATTGAGTACACTGCGTTCCTTATTCCAGGCTTGATCATGATGTCCTTATTGCAAAACTCGTTTGCAAATAGCTCATCAAGTCTTATTCAGTCGAAAGTCATGGGAAATATTGTATTTATTTTATTAACACCAATCACCTATCTTCAATTCTTCTTGGCCTTCTTAATAGCTTCAATTGTGAGAGGTGTTTTTGTAGGCGCTTGTATTTATTTATTTGCTCTTTTATATGTAGATTTACCTATGTTGCATCCATGGATTATTTTTGGATTCGCAATGATTGGTGGCGCATTGCTCGGAACATTTGGCATCATTGCAGGTATATGGGCTCATCGATTTGATCAGATGGCAGTCTTCCAAAATTTTGTGATCATGCCATTATCTTTTTTATCAGGGGTATTTTATTCAATTCACTCTTTGCCGCCTTTTTGGCAAAAGCTATCTCAGCTCAATCCTTTCTTTTATATGATTGATGGATTTAGATATGGTTTTTTTGGGCAATCTGACGTCGCTCCATTGTTAAGCCTTTCAATCGTGACCTTCTTTTTCATTGTGTTAGCTTCCCTTACCTTAGGAATGTTAAAATCCGGCTATAAATTAAGAAGTTAAAAGATGACATCCAACGATATTAAACAATCGATTATTGAAAAACTTGAATGTGAGTTTGTTGAAATTTTAGGTGAGGATGGTGCTCATTTTGAAGGCACCATTGTAAGTAGTTTATTTGAAGGATTAAATCGAGTTAAACAACACCAATTGGTATTTAATGCTTTAGGCGATAAGATGAAAAGTGACATTCATGCTTTATCTATGAAGACTTATACGCCAAATGAATGGGATCAATTAAAAACGTAATATTGAGGAGTAAGGCATGAGTGTGCAAGATAAGATACAAAAAACAATCAATGAACACAATGTAGTTTTATACATGAAAGGAAGCCCCAAATTTCCTCAGTGTGGATTTTCTAGTCTAGCAACTAAAATTTTAGATGCTTGTGATACTGATTTTCATGCTGTTGATGTATTGCAAGACCCGGAAATAAGAGAAGGCATCAAAGTATTTGCTAATTGGCCAACTATTCCACAGCTTTATATTCATGGAGAATTTATTGGCGGTGCTGACATTATTAAAGAGATGTATGAAACTGGAGAATTAGTAAAGTTATTAAAGGCTAATTCATAACTTGGATAAGTTAGTTATTCAAGGACAGTCCCCCCTTCACGGCGAGCTTGAAATATCAGGTGCTAAAAACGCAGCCTTACCTATACTTATTGCATCTCTTCTTACTGAAGATACATTGTCGTTAACACACGTACCAGATCTTCAGGACGTTAATACAGCCAAGTCCTTGCTGAAGTATATGGGCGTTGATATCCAGGTTACAAAAGACAAAACCGAATTAACTGCAAAAGAAATTATTAATAAAAATGCGCCTTATGAGCGAGTCAAAACAATGCGCGCTTCTATTCTTGTTTTAGGCCCTTTGCTTGCAAGATTTGGTGAGGCGCGAGTTTCATTACCGGGAGGTTGCGCTATTGGATCTAGGCCTGTTGATATCCATATCAAAGGCTTACAAGCAATGGGCGCAAAAATAGATATTCATAATGGCTATATTGAGGCTTCGACAAAACATTTACCGAAGACTAAGTTACAAGGCTGTAAATTTTATATGGATATTGTGACTGTTACAGGTACCGAGAATTTAATGATGGCTGCTTCATTAGCCGAAGGGATAACCGTTTTAGAGAATGCTGCTAAAGAACCTGAAGTTGTAGATCTTGGACAGTGTTTAAATAAAATGGGAGCCAAGATTCAAGGTTTAGGGACTGACGTGATTACAATTGAAGGCGTGGACTCAGTTCACAAAGCAAATCATGACGTGATATTTGATAGAATTGAGGCGGGCACATATTTAGCAGCCGTTGCAATGACAGGTGGCGACGTACTTTTAAAAAATGTACAGCATAAATACTTAGATGCGATTACACAAAAATTAATAGAAACCGGCGTTAAAATTGAGTCATACGAAAATTCGATACGTATTAAAAGTGATGGAAAGTTAAAGGCGGTAAGTATAAGAACTGCGCCTTACCCTGCATTTCCTACAGATATGCAAGCGCAAATGATGGCATTAAATACTATTGCAGAAGGTGTATCAGAAGTTACCGAAACTATATTTGAAAATCGTTTTATGCATGTGCAAGAGCTTATTCGCATGGGGGCACAAATCGATATTAGAGGAAATACGGCAATTATTCGAGGCAAGGAATATTTAGAAGGGGCTTCCGTGATGGCAACAGATTTAAGGGCTTCCGCAAGCCTTGTTATTGCAAGTTTGGCAGCAAGAGGACAAACTACGATTGAGCGTATTTATCATCTTGATCGTGGGTATGAAAAATTAGAAGATAAATTAAATCAACTAGGTGCCAATATTAAACGGATTCATTAAGATGAAAATTACAATCGCATTATCTAAAGGAAGAATATTTGAACAAACCATCCCTCTTTTGGAAAGACTAGGGATTACTTGTAATGAAAATCCTGAGACGTCAAGGAAACTGATTTTAGATACCAATCAAAAAGATATAAAACTGATTATTGTAAGAGCTACAGATGTACCAACTTACGTTGAATATGGCGCAGCTGATATTGGTATTACAGGTAAAGATATCCTTGATGAATATATGGGCGAAGGGCTATATCAACCAATTGATCTTAATATTGGACGTTGCAAAATGATGGTCGCAGCTAAACAAGATTTTGATTACGCAGGCGCTGTAAAAAAAGGCGTTCGTTTAAAGGTAGCAACAAAATATGTAAAAACCGCTAAAGAGCACTTTGCAAAAAAAGGCATGCATATCGATTTAATTAAACTTTATGGCTCAATGGAGCTAGCTCCCCTTGTAGGACTTGCAGATGTCATTGTAGATTTAGTCAGCACAGGGAAAACGTTAAAAGCTAATAATCTCATAGCTGTTGAAGACATTTGCGATATCAGTTCGCGACTAATTATTAACCAAGCATCTTTAAAATTAAAAAGAGAGCTATTGCAGCCTATTCTTGGCCAATTTGAAAAAGCTCTCAAAGCATAATCGTACCTATGATTCAAATTAAAAAACTCAACACAGAAGATCCAAACTTTAAAGATCAGTTAAGTCAGCTCATTTTCTTTGAGGCTGAAGATAATATTCAAATCGAAAAGACGGTCACAGAAATTTTGAGTGATGTTAAAAAAAGAGGCGACGAAGCCGTGATTGAATATACTAAAAAATTTGATCATGTAGATTTTTCGCGCATGGCTGAGTTAGAAATTTCTAAAGAAGAACTAAGCTTGGCTTTGGAAAATTTACCTGCGGCATCGAGAGAGGCTCTTGAGGAGGCAGCTAAGAGAGTTTTTGAATATCACAAAAAACAGTTAATCAGTTCTTGGAGCTATACAGAAGACGATCAGACGTTACTTGGTCAAAAAGTTACATCATTAGACCGTGTAGGTTTATATGTTCCTGGAGGGAAAGCCGCATATCCTTCTTCAGTATTAATGAATGCAATTCCAGCAAAGGTTGCTGGGGTTCGAGAAATTATTATGGTGGTTCCATCTCCTCTTGGAGAAAGAAACCAATTGGTGTTAGCAGCTGCAGCACTTGTAAAAGTTGATCGTGTATTTGCAATTGGTGGCGCTCAAGCAATAGGCGCTTTAGCCTATGGCACGGAAACGATTCCTCAAGTCGACAAAATCGTAGGGCCGGGCAATGCTTATGTTGCAGAGGCTAAAAGAAGAGTTTTTGGTGTGGTTGGTATTGATATGATTGCAGGACCCTCAGAAATACTTATTATTGCAGATGAAAAATCTAATCCAGATTGGATTGCTATGGATTTATTTTCTCAGGCAGAACATGATGAACTCGCACAATCAATTTTAATTAGCCCAAGCGCTGCCTTTTTAGATCAGGTTCAAGAAAGTGTTAACAAGTGATTGGAAGCATGCCTAGAAAAAATATTATTGAAACTTCTTTAAAAAATAGAGGTGCAATGATTAAAGTAAAAACATTAGAAGAAGCGGCAGAGATTTCAAATTTTATTTCACCCGAACATTTGGAGCTTTCAGTAGATGATCCAGATCTGCTCGTTAATAGTATTAAACATGCCGGTGCTATTTTTATGGGAAGAAATACATGCGAAGCTGTAGGGGACTATTGTGCTGGACCAAATCATGTATTACCTACATCAAGAACAGCAAGATTTTCTTCGCCACTTGGCGTTTATGATTTTCAAAAACGCTCAAGCTTAATTAAATTATCCAATCAAGGCGCACGTAAGCTTGGAAAAATTGCTTCAGTCTTGGCGCATGGCGAAGGACTTCAGGCGCATGCAAAATCTGCAGAGTATCGTATAGATAATGAGTAAATTTTGGAGCAAGGTAGTTCATGGTTTAACACCATACGTTCCTGGCGAGCAACCCAAAATTAATAATCTTGTTAAGTTAAATACGAACGAGAATCCTTACGGGCCAAGCCCAAAAGTTATTGCTGCAATTAAACAGTTTGCGGATGACACTTTAAGGCTATACCCAGACCCAAATTCAGAAGCACTTAAAACATCAATTGCAGATTATTTTAAAGTAAAGACTAATAATGTTTTTGTAGGCAATGGTTCGGATGAAGTTTTAGCCATTGCTTTTCAGGCACTTTTAAAACATAACGCACCTATTTTATTTCCTGATATTACTTATAGTTTTTACCCCGTTTACTGCAAGCTGTATGAAATTGACTTTAAGGTCATACCTCTGAATGATGCATTTGAGATTGTATTAAATGATTATTTAATACCTAATGGAGGTATTATTTTTCCAAACCCAAATGCACCTACTGGCATTCCGATTACTTCAAATCAGATTGAAAATTTCCTNAAAAAGAATAATAGTTCTGTAGTGATTGTAGATGAAGCTTATGTCGATTTTGGTACGGAATCTGTTATTCACCTTACAGAAAAATACAATAATTTATTAGTCACCCATTCATTTTCTAAATCGAGATCATTGGCAGGATTAAGACTCGGTTACGCTATAGGACATGCAGACCTTATTGAGGCTTTAATAAGAGTCAAAGATAGTTTTAACTCTTACCCGATAGATCGATTAGGATTAATTGCAGGCATTGAATCCTTCAAAGATGATTCNTATTTTAAAAATATCTGCCAAAAAGTTATTCATACAAAATTAAATTTTATAGAAAAACTGACTAGCCTTAATTTTTCAGTACTTCCTTCAGGCGCTAATTTTATTTTTGCTAAACATACTAGTGTCGAGGGAAACATAATCGTAAGCAAACTAAGAGATCAAGGAATTGTGGTAAGGCGTTTTGATAATCCGATACGAATTTCTTCTTATATTCGATTCACAATTGGTTCTGATGAAGAAATGGATTCATTGCTTAAAGCCTTAAAACTTATCCTAAGCGCATGAAATAATTGATGTTAATTACATTTTTAATGAGTTAAAATATCTTATCTACTTTGAAGTAAAAAAATATGACAAGATCAGCATCCGTTTCAAGAAATACAAANGAAACTAAAATTGAGGTAAGTATTAATCTTGATGGTCAGGGGAGTGCAAAACTCAATACTGGCATTGGTTTCTTGGATCATATGTTGGACCAAGTAGCGCGTCATGGTATGTTTGATTTAGAAGTCACAGCAAAAGGCGATCTTCATATTGATGCACATCATACTGTTGAAGACGTTGGTATAGTTCTTGGNCAGGCTTTCAATAAAGCAATCGGAGATAAAAAAGGCATTACCAGATATGGTTCAGCCATTATCCCTTTAGATGAAGCNTTGTCTAGAGTTGTGCTTGATATCTCAGGTAGGCCCGGACTTGAATTTGATGTTGAATTTAAAAGAGCNGTTATAGGTGAATTTGANGTTGATTTAATACACGAATTTTTTCAAGGGTTCGTAAATCATGCAAATATCACGATGCACATCGACAATCTTAAAGGCGATAACTCACATCACCAGGCAGAAACAATATATAAGGCATTTGGAAGAGCCCTTAAAATGGCCGTTTGTATTGATCCAAAAATTTCTGGCATAACCCCCTCAACCAAAGGTAGTCTATAAACCTTTTTTCACCAAAATAATAATGATCGCAATCATTGATTATGGAATGGGAAATTTAAAGTCAGTATTTAATGCCTTTAAACAAGTCTCGCCTGAAGCTGATATTAAAGTTACAAGTAATCCTGCTGATATTAAAAAAGCACATCACGTCGTTTTTCCTGGCCAAGGCGCTATGCCTGATTGCATAAGAGAGCTTGATGAAAGAAATTTAAGATCCTCTGTTCTAGACGCGGCAAAAACAAAACCTTTTTTAGGAATATGCATTGGTTTGCAAATGCTATTTGATAAAAGTGAAGAAGGTAATGTGGACGGTTTAGGATTGTTGAGCGGCACCATTAAGCGATTTAATAATGAAAATACAGCGGACGAAAGCGGTCATAAGTTAAAAATTCCTCATATGGGATGGAATGAAGTGTCACAAACAAATAATCATCCTTTATGGCAAAACATCAGTAATAACGATCGATTTTATTTTGTTCATAGTTATTATTTAGAGTCTAAAGATAAAAATATCGTGTCAGCTGAAACGTCATATGCGCAAAAATTTTGTTGTGCTATTGCTAAAGAAAATATTTTTGCAGTGCAATTTCATCCAGAAAAAAGTTCTACAGCTGGCTTACAGCTTATAAAAAACTTCGTTCAATGGTCAGTATAGGTTTTTAGTTTATGTTAATTATTCCAGCGATTGATCTAAAAGATGGTAAGTGCGTTAGGCTTAAGCAAGGCTTAATGGAAGAATCAACAATCTTTTCAGAAAACCCTGGACAGGTAGCAAAGCAATGGACAGACCTTGGCGCAAGAAGATTGCATCTGGTCGATCTAAATGGTGCTTTTGCAGGCAAACCAGTCAATGAATCGGCGATTAAAGCAATTGTAAAAGAAGTTGATGGTGCGATTCCAATTCAATTAGGCGGGGGCATTCGTAATCTCGATACCGTAGAAAAATACCTTAATAGCGGAGTTGACTACATCATCATAGGAACAGCTGCGGTTAAAAATCCTGGCTTCCTTCATGAGGCCTGTTATGCATTTCCTGGGCAAATCATTGTGGGACTTGATGCAAAAGAAGGAGAAGTGGCCATTGATGGGTGGGCTAAATTAACTGGACACAATGTGATTGAACTTGCAAAAAAATTTGAAGGATATGGTGTTGAAGGAATCATCTATACAGATATTGGACGTGATGGCATGTTAAATGGATTAAATATTGAGGCGACCGAAAAACTAGCTGAGGCGCTAACGATTCCTGTCATTGCCAGTGGTGGGGTGACCAATCTAGAAGACATTAGAAATTTAAGTTCAATTGCCTATTCGGGTGTCATTGGAGCAATTACAGGCAGGGCCATATACGAGGGCACACTTGATTTTAAGGCAGCACAAGCACTCGCAGATGAGCTTATCAAGTAAATGTCGCTCGCAAAAAGAATTATTCCTTGTCTAGATGTGACTGATGGCAGAGTGGTTAAAGGCATTAATTTTTTAGAGTTAAAAGATGCAGGAGACCCCGTAGAGGTTGCAAAAAAATATAACGAACAAGGCGCCGATGAATTAACTTTTTTAGATATCACAGCAAGTTCAGATAATCGAGGTTTGATACTTCATATTATTGAAAAAGTTGCAAAAGAAGTTTTTATACCGCTGACTGTAGGCGGCGGTGTTCGAACTATAGAAGATGTAAGAAATTTACTTAATGCAGGTGCTGACAAAGTCAGTATTAATACATCAGCAATTGTTAATCCAGATATTGTTTATCAAACTTCATCTCGTTTTGGTTCCCAGTGTATTGTTGTTGCAATAGATGCAAAGTTAACAGTCCAGGGAGATAAATCTTTTTGGCAAGTATTTACCCATGGAGGCAGAAATGCTACTGGGCTAGATGCAATTGAATGGGCTGCGAAAATGGCTTCATTAGGCGCAGGCGAATTATTAATTACGAGCATGGATCGAGACGGGACAAAAAAAGGGTTTGATCTCGAATTGATTAAGGCAATATCTGATAAAGTAGATGTGCCTATTATTGCTTCCGGAGGCGTTGGAGACCTTCAGCATCTTGTAGATGGTATAAAAATAGGTGGAGCTGATGCAGTCTTAGCAGCAAGTATATTTCACTTTGGAGAATATACAATCGATGAAGCAAAAGCATTTATGAAGTCTAATCACATAGAGATTCGTCAATGAGCTGGATACATTCAATTAAATGGGACTCTGATGGCCTTGTGCCGGTGATCGCTCAAGACTATAAAACAAATAAAGTTCTTATGTTTGCATGGATGAACGAAGAAGCTTTGGAGCTCACACAAAAAAATAAAAAAGCCTTTTATTGGTCAAGATCTAGGAAAAAAATTTGGGAAAAAGGTGAGGAATCCGGGCACACACAAAATGTTCGTGAAATAAGACTTGATTGTGATGGCGATGTTATTTTGATTAAAATCGAGCAAGTTGAAAATATTGCTTGCCATACTGGACGTGAAACTTGTTTCTACCAAAAATTAGATGATAAAGGCATTTGGGTAACTGATCATGTCGTCATCAAAGAGCCTAAAGATATTTATAAAAAATAAATAATATGAATACTATTTTAAAAAAGCTTACGGAAACACTCGAAGCTAGAAAAAAAGATGATCCGACTAAGTCATATACAGCTTCTTTGTATCGCGATGGATTAGAAGCTATTTTAAAAAAAGTAAATGAAGAGGCTTTCGAAACAATTATTGCCGCGCGCCAAGGAGATAATAAAGAGCTTATTCACGAAGTCGCCGATCTTTGGTTTCATACTTTAGTATTAATGGCACATAAAAATTTAAGTGCAGAAGATATTTTGAATGAACTTGCAAAGAGAGAAGGCACTTCGGGTATTGAAGAGAAAGAAAATCGTTCAAAAAGCAAAATAATATGACCTGCATTTTTTGTAAAATTATTGACGGTTCTATACCTAGCAAAAAAATATTTGAGAATGATGAGTTAATTGCTTTTCATGATGTTCACCCCATTGATAAGGTGCATTTTCTTATAACACCCAAAAAACATATTGAAAATTTAATGGCCTGCAATGAATCTGATAAGGACATCATATCGAATATGCTTCTATTAGCGCCGAAGTTAGCAAAAGATTTGGGATTAAAAGGTTTTCGAACAATGATTAATTCTGGTGTCGAAGGCGGTCAAGAAGTTTTTCATATGCACTTTCATGTATATGGTGGAAGTTCAAAACTAGCAAAAATTTAATAAGGGAGTTTTTATGGGCTTTTCAAGNATTACACATTGGCTAATAGTTTTATTAATTGTCTTCTTAATTTTCGGNACAAGTAAATTAAGAAATATTGGTAGCGACTTAGGCGCTGCCATTAAAAACTTTAAAGATGCTGTCAAGAATGAAAATACAACTAAAGTTAAAAAATCAATTCGAAGAACATCAAAAACAAGAGCCAGAAAATAAGTTTAATGTTTGATGTTTCATTCTCAGAATTAGTTGTTATTTTTTTTGTGGCACTTATGGTCATCGGCCCAGAAAAGTTGCCTAAGGTAGCTAAAGTCCTAGGCAAGCTCACTGGAAGAGCCCAAAGCTATATTGGCAAACTTAAAGAAGAAATTGAGCGAGAAGAAAAGTTTAAAGAGCTTCAAAAAATCCAGCGTGAAATTAAAAAAAAGTCGATTAAATCTCGGTGACTCACTTTAAACCTTTTATTCAGCAACTCATTGAATTAAGAAATACTCTTTTTAGGGCTGCGGTTAGTTTTATTATTATTTTTATATGTTTAAGTTTTTATGCAAATGATATTTACAGTTTTTTTTCAGCGCCAATCATTGCTAAGTTAACGGATGGGAACAGGCTGGTCAGTACAGGTCTTACTTCAACTTTTTTAGTACCACTTAAAATCACAGCTTTTGTTTCGTTTTTGCTTTCACTTCCTTTTATTTTTTATCAGTTTTGGCGCTTTATTTCTCCTGGGCTTTATAAAAAAGAAAAAAAATTAATTTTATTTTCATTTGTGAGTGGATTTGTATTGTTCTTTATAGGGATGGCCTTTGCTTACTACCTAATTTTCCCAATTGTATTTAATTTCTTTATTCTCATGACGCCATCAAATGTAAGCTTGATGATAGATATTTCAAATTATTTAGATTTAATTTTATCCTTACTCATTTCATTTGGTTTGGCATTCGAAGTGCCTGTGATCATTCTTATATTAGTAACATTAGGATGGGTAAAGGTTAAAAAATTGGAAGAAGCAAGACCTTATATGATTGTTATTGCCTTTATCATTAGCGCTATTTTGACACCACCTGATGTTATCTCACAATTTTGCTTGGCTATTCCATTGTGTTTTTTATATGAATTGGGCTTATTTGCATCAAAACGAATTAACTTAAAGGCTTGATAAGCTTTAATTTAGCTTTGCCTGCTATTTAGATTTCGAATGAAACTTTGTATAATGAACTAACTTTCGCAGAGTTAATTTCTCTCAACCATATTAATTTCATAAAAGCATACTTAACAGAAGATCATGGCAAACCATCAAGACGATAAAATAGATAAAAAGAAAAGAAGTTTTTTAATTGCAGCTACTACTGTAACTGGCGCAATTGGCGCAGGAGCGATTGCCGTTCCTTTTTTATCAAGCATGACACCAAGTGAACGCGCTAAAGCAGCTGGAGCACCTGTTGAAGTTGACTTAAGTAAGATTGAAGCAGGATCTATGATCACGACTGAATGGAGAGGTCAGCCAGTTTGGATTATCAATCGCTCTAAGGCAATGTTAGATGATTTAAAAAAAAATGACCCTAATCTTTCTGACCCTAATCTTGATGTAGTTTCTCAGCAACCAAGTTATTGCAAGAATGCTACAAGATCTCTCAAACCTAATTTACTTGTCTTGGTTGGTATTTGCACTCATCTAGGTTGTTCACCAACCGCTAAATTAGAAATGCAAGGTGATATGGGCGAAAATTGGAATGGCGGATTTTTCTGTCCATGTCACGGTTCTAAGTTCGATTTAGCTGGACGTGTATATAAGGGTTCTCCAGCACCAATTAATCTTGTAGTTCCTCCGCATAAATATATCAATGACAGCACCCTCTTAATTGGTGAAGATAATAAAGGATAAGGATTACTTAAAAGTATGAAATCAGAAATTAAAACAAAAAAATCTAAAGTCGGGTTAATGGCTTGGATAGATGAAAGATTCCCCTTGTCATCTTTAATTACAAACCATCTTACTGAGTATTACGCACCTAAAAATTTTAATTTCTGGTATTTTTTTGGAGCACTTGCCCTACTTACACTGATTCTTCAATTGGTTACAGGCCTTTTGTTAACGATGCATTATAAGCCTGATGCAGAATTAGCATTCGCCTCTGTTGAATACATTATGCGAGATGTTTCATTCGGTTGGTTGATAAGATACATGCACTCTACAGGCGCATCTTTATTCTTTGTTGTTATTTATCTTCATATGTTTAAAGCTTTAATTTATGGATCCTATAAAAATCCAAGGGAGCTCTTATGGCTCTTTGGCGTAGCTATTTTTCTATGTTTGATGGGTGAGGCTTTTTTTGGATATCTTTTACCTTGGGGACAAATGTCTTATTGGGGCGCGCAAGTTATTGTAAATCTGTTTTCCACTATCCCATTTATAGGCCCAGATTTATCGGAGTGGCTAAGAGGTGATTATCTAGTTTCAGATGCAACACTCAATCGCTTTTTTGCTTTTCATGTGATTGCTCTTCCTATAGTACTTTTAGGCCTTGTATTTTTTCATCTGGTAGCGCTTCATGAAGTTGGCTCAAATAACCCTGATGGCGTTGAGATAAAAAAGAATCTCGATAAAAAAACAAGCATTCCTTTGGATGGCATTCCATTTCATCCCTATTACACAGTAAAAGATTTAATTGGTGTTTCGGTATTCCTTATTGTATTTGCGCTGATTGTTTTTTATTGGCCAGAAATGGGAGGCTACTTTTTAGAGGCCAATAATTTTATTCCTGCTGACCCACTAAAAACGCCTGCGCACATAGCGCCTGTTTGGTATTTCACTCCGTATTATTCAATTCTTCGGGCTGTCCCACCTGTTTTAAATTCGCAATTTCCAGGCGTTGCTGCAATGGGATTATCCGTACTCGCATTTGCTTTTTTACCTTGGCTAGATAAAAGCAAGGTTAAATCAATTCGATACAAAGGCAATTTATTTAAAAGATGGATTGCATTATTTGTTGTGAGCTTTTTTGTTTTGGGATATTTAGGTACAGTTCCATCAAATGTTTGGGGACAATTCTCCAATGCAATTCCCTTGATTGGTGGGGTTGATAAAGCAACAGTAGTTGCTCGAATTTTTACGGTAACTTATTTCTTATTCTTTTTATTGATGCCCTACTACAGTCAAAAAGATAAAACAAAACCAGTTCCATCAAGGGTCAGTAATAAATGAAAATTTTAACTAAATTATTTTTAATATTCGTTATTGTATTTTCTAATGTTGCATTTGCGAATGAGCATGTAACTTTAGATAAAGCGCCCATCGATTTAAAAGATCAAGCCTCTCTTCAACGAGGCGCTAAAACATTCATTAATTATTGTTTAAATTGCCATAGTGCAAACTATATGAGATACAACCGCTTAAAAGATATTGGTTTATCTGATAATTTAATTAAAGAGAATCTACTTTTCACAGCAGAAAAAGTTGGTGAGCCAATGAAAATTGCGATGACCAAAAAAGATGCTAAGGCATGGTTTGGAGTGGCTCCTCCCGATCTTTCTGTTGAAGTAAGGGCAAGAGGTGCGGATTGGATTTATAGTTATCTAAGAGGATATTATCGTGATTCATCTTCGCCTACCGGATGGAACAACACTATTTTTGAAAAAACAGCGATGCCTCACATTTTGTGGAAGTTGCAAGGCGATCAAAAGCTAAACCCAGAGCACCAAACTCTAGAGATTGTTAAACCAGGTTCGCTTTCGGTGAAAGAATATGATGCGCTTGTAGGAGACCTTGTAAATTATCTTACTTTCATGTCAGAACCCTCAAAGCTAAAAAGACTCCATATGGGGTATTATGTTTTGTTATTCCTCGGCTTGTTATTAGTTTTAACAGTCAAACTCAAGAAAGAATTTTGGAAAGATATTAAATAATTATGATGAAATTATATTCAGGCTCGATCGATCCTTTTAGCCATCGCTGTAGAATCGTTCTATTTGAAAAAGGTATGGACTTTGAAGTTGTTGATGTTGACTTAGCAAATAAACCGGAAGACCTCGCTATTCTAAGTCCTCATAATTCTGTTCCTGTCTTAGTAGAAAGAGATCTTGTATTAACAGACGCTAATATTATTAACGAATATATTGATGAGCGCTTTCCTCACCCTCAGCTTATGCCAGCTGATCCAGTGATGAGAGCTAGAGCACGTTTATTTTTAAGTGATTTTGAGAAGCAATTATTTGTGCATATTCCCGCTTTAGAATCCTCTGATGAAACTGCTAAAGAGATTGCAAAAAAACATGTGCGTGATAATTTACTTTAATCGTTCCCATTTTTTCTAAACAACAACATTTATTGAGTGACGAATTTTCGATGTTAGATGTTGCGATTGCTCCTTTATTATGGCGATTGGGCCATTATGGTATTGAGCTTCCAAATCAAGCAGCACCATTACTCAAATATGCAGAGAAATTATTCTCAAGACCACTTTATGCTGATGCAATGACACCTTCAGAAAAAGCGATGAGAAAATAATTTAGCATTAATGGCAAAATCAGCTTCAACCAAACCTTATCTTGTAAGAGCAATTTATGAATGGTGTGTTGCTGAACAACACACACCTTATTTGCTTGTAAAGATAGACCAAAATACCTTAGCCCCCAGAGCTTTTATTAAAGATGGAAAAATTCTTCTTAATTTAAGTCCTGGTTCTATTAAAGATTTGCTTATGGGAGATGAAGCAATTACCTTTACAGCAAGATTTAATGGCGCACCTGAAAATTTATACCTCCCTATTTCTGCTGTTGAAGGGATTTACGCTAAAGAAAATGGTGAAGGATTGTTCTTTGAAGCGAAAGAAGATCAAGAATTAGGTTCAGCTGAAACAAAAAAATCACCCAATAAACCTAAATTAACTCTAGTTAAGAGCTAAAAAACTAGTTCAAATTTAAATAAATTGGTATAGTAGCGCCTCCTGATAACGCCGGATTAGCTCAGTTGGTAGAGCAGCGCACTTGTAATGCGAAGGTCGTCAGTTCGATTCCGACATCCGGCACCATCTTAGTTCGTATTTATTTCTTATCTATAAGTCCCTCATTAGTTTGACAAAAATCAAAAAAACCAACATAATTTAGGGTTCGGTTTGGAGGGGTGGCCGAGTGGTTAAAGGCGACGGACTGTAAATCCGTTCTCTCTGAGTACGAAGGTTCGAATCCTTCCCCCTCCACCATGAGTAATAGGCTCTTTTGAGGTGACGTGGAGATTAGATCCATGGGTGNGCGGGTGTAGCTCAGCTGGTAGAGCATTAGTTTTCCAAACTAAATGTCGCGAGTTCGAACCTCGTCGCCCGCTCCAGATATATTGAGAATTTGGANACGCCCATGTGGCTCAGTGGTAGAGCACTCCCTTGGTAAGGGAGAGGTCGCGGGTCCGATTCCCGCCATGGGCACCAGTAGATATTTTTGAAGAATGTAATTAATTAAGGATATAACATTATGGCAAAAGGCAAATTTGAACGTACCAAACCCCATGTGAACGTTGGCACAATTGGTCACGTTGACCATGGTAAGACAACA
>JGI25922J50271_10000126_pt1 | contig 21559 bp, 37 predicted proteins | sample LauGreSu1BDMLBDD_2_FD_50271 | JGI IMG/M metagenome (IMG submission 50271) | reverse complement strand
AGCGATAGTTTTTTCCTACAAGTAGGCTTTCGATTGTGTATAGTTTGGTAGCCATTGGCAGACCTTCTTTCGTTTGTTGTTATGTATGGAATTATACACGAACGCACTGACATTTTCCAATTTGGCAAGGGTTTGTCTCAGTATTTGGAGCGTGGGCTTTGTGATAAACATCACACGCAAAATGTCCGAATTGTCTGTCAAATCGACACGCCGCAAAATTCGAGGGATTTTATAACAATGTCGTAACGACACGCCCGACGCCGCACCCTTGCGGGCATTGTCGACTTTGTCAAGCCGACACGCCGTTTTTATTTATTCATTTTCTAATTCTGCTAAATAATCTTCGTGCTCTACTAGCCCAATCGCAAACGCAACGGGATCGCAACACTCTAAGATTTCGGCGGGTGTAAAAGTTGAGTAACCGATTTTTACAGTTGGATAAATGTCATTTAGTAAATCTATAAAGCTTTCTTTTATTTCTAAATCTTTTTCTAATTGTGATTTCATTAGTTTAACCCGTTTTCTTTTATGTCTTTTATTACGGCAATTAGTAGCGGAATAGTTACGCCCGCTAGTAGTAATTGGACGGCGGTAGTTAGTAGGCGATTAGTAGTCATTACTTATTCTTCTTTCTCTTGTAAATCTTGTAGGCAATTAGTAGGGCGGTAGCAATAGCGATAGTGTGCCAAGGTAGGTAGATAGCCCCTAGAAAACTATCTAACTCTATTCCGTAGTCGGTAGTTATGTATAACTCTAGTCCATCTGTAATCATTAGTCATTCCAATCTAGTGTAAGTGATTTGCTTAATTCATCTTCATCAAAATCATCAACATCTAGTAGGTCAATAGCACCTTCTTCTAGTGCCTTGTTATACATTTCTTCTTCATCAAGATAAACATAAGCGTCGCTTACATCTGCTTGGATAGTATCCCATTTAGTCATCATTACTTATTATCTCCTGTCTTGATAGTCATTACATTAGCAGAAAACTTAGTTTTCTTACCTAATTCGCTAGCGTTTAGTGTTGCGATTAGGTGGTCAATAGCCTTTATTTCGTGGGCTACATTGTCAATAGATAGTAGGCGAGAGCCTTGCCAAATTGAGTAAGTGATAGTCATTATCTGTTCTTCTTTCGTTAGTAGTTATAGTAGAAATTGTAGCCTATTGGGCTGACATTACCTAGCATAGGGCTAGGTGTGTCGGTGTGAGTTACCTCACACCCTTATCTTTTGCTAATTGCTCAGCATAGACGGGGTCGGATACGCTATCCGCACCAAACTCTAGATAGATGTCTAGATAGATGTCATCATAGTAATCGTTCATTAGTATTACTCCCAACTTCTAGTAGTAGCATAAACCTTGCGAGTGCTAGGCTTGTAATTTTCTAACTCTCTTAGATTAGTTTCTAAGATAGTGCCTCTTAGGGCTAGTAGGTCAAGATACTCATTAGCATCTTGTTCGGTATTCATTAGAACACCTAGACAAGTAGAGAACTCGGTGTCCGAGTATTGGACTTTATAACTTAGTGAAAACATTTTGTTTTCCTTTCTTTATCAAGAACCTTTCTTGATTTTCTTTATAGTATAACTCTAGCAGGGGGGTCTGACATTTATCAAGTCGCAACTCGGTCAAATCGGACATTTTAGAAAAGTAATTAGTGTTTTACATCACATTTAGCCTATTTATGGGCGCACTATCGGACAAATCGGACATCCCCAAAGGTGTGTATCGTACAAATTAAAAAATTATTAACATTTTGTCAAATTTCAAAAACTATTGACTTTCGAAAATATCAAATGTTATACTGGATCCCTTGGACAGTTTTCGGAGATAATATCAAGGGGTTAAACTCCAAGTGCGATGATGACGGAAGTTGTATTTTACAATATCTTTCAGATAAAAGCTACGGCCTTATGGTTCAACCGATGAATGGCGGATTTATACACTGACCATTTCGGGGTTCTCTTTTTCTATAAAAGGGGTATAGGGGTTGTATGCTTAAATTCTGGAAGTTATCCACTAAATACTATATCTTTTATTTATTGTGATTGGACTGACTGCCTTCAGGCAGTCCTGGCGGATAGAAAGTTTGGCGGAATGGCAAGATTCAAACACGAGACTACAAATCGTAAGGTTAATGTAGCAAGAGGAATGAAATTACCAATACAGGATGACTGGAAGCCTTTAAAAGCTATATATCCAGTAAAGTGTGCAGCATGCAAAGAATGGATCGCAAAGAATGCACCAATCCTCTGGCATGTAAAACACAAATTAGTAATGCACGTTGATTGCTAATATTTCAGAAAAAAAATTTTATTAACATTTAATAAAATCTATAAAAGCAGTCGACTAGGATTAATATGTCATCAAAATTGTATGTATACGAAATAAATGTAAAAGTGGCGGTAATTGCAGAAACAGAAGAAGAAGCTTTGGGTAAAATTGATCAAGGCCAAGCATCTCAATTATCTATTGAGAAAACTTTAACTAACTCTACAGATATTGTAGTCGACTAGGATTAATATGTTTATAAGACAGGGCGGGAACCGAATACGCTAGTCCCTAGGGGATATAGCTTAATCTGGTTAAAGCATTTGTCTTATATACAAACGACTCTGGGTTCAAATCCCAGTATCCCTACTTGAAAGGTGGTATAATAACAATATGAATAACATATCAACGAATTTACCTAAGTGTCCTGATTGTGATCAAGACAAATGGGGAGTAACAATGGACTCAGAAGGTCTATTGTCTCAATACTGCATTGTATGCTCTGGTGATTATGCACATACCAAAGAAGCAAGAGATGCAGCAGCTGGACTTAATCAATAATACTAGTCAACTAGGATTAATGTGAACTGGATCCAAGCAACAGTTATATTTGGACCTATATTGGTTCTGTTAATAGCATTTTGGAAAGACATCAAATGAAAAAAATCTGGGCTTTAATTATGTTAACTGCGACAGCAGTCTTTTCAGGTCTTGCTATGTCTAAATTTTTAAATTGGGCGGGAAATCAAGATATCTTTGATTTTGACCTAAATGAAGATATAGACAATGAACAGTTCTAAGATATTCATCTGGTCATTACTATCTATCTTGGCAATATATTATTCTCTGGTTATTCTGGCTATATAAGAAAATCCCTAGCTTTTTTCTCCCGCCCTTTTAAGGGCTATTGTATCGGAGATACCAAATATGACCCGTTAGGGCTTTAAAACCCTCATAGAGGGCTTATACGGCATATTTCTTAAATGATCGCATATCCCTATATGAGGCTTCTATTTTCGGCGCACTTTTTTCGCACTTTTTGCACTATATGTCTATATTGTCCGTATTATATGTATTATATATTTATAAAAGAAAAAATCCCATTCAGAGGCGGATCCGAATGGGCTTTTCTAGTGTATTGCTACACATTATATAGGGAGACATGGTGGTGTCTCTAACCTACACATCTTTATTGTAGAATATGTTTTATTCTAAGTCAACTACTTTTGTATCATTATTTAATTCACCTTGAACAATTGCTTCAGCTGGAGGATAAGCAAGAATCCATCCATATGGATCTACTTTAGTCTCTTCATTGTTTCCAAGATACACAAGATATTCAGGCAGGTTTGTTATTTCAGCAAGAAGTACCATTAAGTCTACACACCTCTGATGTGGTTTTTGTGTAGGGGTGTGGCAACGATACTTGTCATCAACATTAGGACATACCTTTAAAATTTCCATAAGTCTAACAACGACTTTATGGGCAAAATCCATTTGTTCTTGACTATAGGCCATCAATTTCATCCTTTACCTCAATTGGTGTATATGCAGGTTCAGGTCCAAGCAAGAATCCCTTTTCATGGTAGCCAACCATCTTTGATACTTCTTCTCCACCGACAACTTTATCAGCAATTAAAGACAAAAGGTCATAAATTCTATGTAGCATTATGTATGTGACCATTGGAAGATTATCTTCAATAGTTCCAGCATCTTTAATTATTGCACCATCAGGCAATTGTGATTCATCCATTTTTATTTATACCTCCATCTGTATTAGGGAAGATTACAGGCATCTTCCATTCGTATGTATTAAATCCAGAAGACTCATATTGTATCTCTTCTGCCGCCGACGCACTTTCTGTTGTAATTTGTAATCCTTGACCACAATTACAGTTTCCACATTTACATTCAGACATTGTTTACCTCATTTACTATTCTTCGATATACCTCTAAACCTATATTGTTTTTATATTCACAAGATAGGCAATATAAATAAATATTATCCTCTAAGTCTTGATTACATAGGAGAGAGCCTTGATCCATCGGACATTCAAGTCTAGGAACAAGGCCCTCTTCTGATAAGGCTATGTACTTAGATACATATTGTATCTGCATTTGACCTACTTTTTCTGATCAGTCGGGAATTGCAATAGCCATTCCTGCGCTTTTGGGGTCATACCCTTCCAAGCTGACCAATCTATACCGCCATTGGTCATATAATACGTTATCTCTGCGTTTGTTACTGGGTCGAATAACTCTTTGTTACTCTTTAGGTCGAATTTCTCAAGTCTTTCAGGACCTAAGTTTCCGATCATGTTTATCTGGAATATTCCGTAAGAATTGTCTCCAGTATTCTTGTTCCCGTTATATGCAAGCGGTCTTCCGTTAGATTCACGCTTTGCTATTGACCAAGCTTTTTTAAGGCCCGATCCTTCGAATCCTACAGTCTTAAGAAGTGTTAACAACTCTTGATCTGTAAGCATCTCAGATGGCTTGTAAATCTCTTTACTAAAACTATCTAAGACTTCTTGCTTTAATTGGGCTTCAGTTTTCACTAAAGGTTTTACTACTAAGGCATTTGCAGGCTGTACAGGAAACAAAAATAATGTTATCATTACAATTGTGACCAAGTTATGAGCCAAATCACTTACCTGTTGTTTTATTTTCTCCATTGGCATTTCCTCCTCTAGAGATAACGAACTATAATCATAACATTGATTATGTAAGCCTGTCAAGCCAGTCAACCAGAAAGAAAACATGAATATATCTTATTATACGATTAAAGCAGGGTTAAACCCAGCTGTTGGCTTTGGTTACGCTGGGAAAAATATAGTTAAGTCTTTAAATAATTTAGGATATTTTGTTACATATGCAAATCCAAAAGCAGATATACAAATTAATTTTACACAACCTCAACATTTTAAAATGCATAAGGGGCAATACCAAATAGGTTATACTCCATGGGAATCTACTTCTATGCGCCCAGACTGGGTTGAAAGATTTAATCATTGTGACGAAGTTTGGACAACTTCAGATTGGTGTGCTAAAGTATTTAAAGATAATGGAATAACAAAGCCAATATATGTTTATCCACACGGTATTGAAGATTTTTGGGTTCCTAAGCGTAGAGTTGTTAATGAAGGGCAGCCAATAAAATTTTTACACATAGGAGAGCCGTCACCTAGAAAAGACGGACAGCTAGCAGTAGAAACTTTTGCAAAACTTTTTGGAAATAATCCAGATTATCAACTTACATTAAAATGTCATAATTCAAACACTACTAGAATGTATAACAAAAATAATGAATTTGTAACACCAGATGCAATTTATTCAAATATTAAAATAATAACAGATGAGTATCCAGAAGAACAACTCTTAAGTTTATATCACAGCCACCACATTTTGTTATACCCAACCTGGGGAGAAGGTTTTGGGTTTATACCTCTTCAAGGACTTGCTACAGGCATGCCAGTAATATCAACGTATGACTGGTGCCATTATGAAAAATATTTAGGACCGCTTAAATTAAAATCTAAACTTACAGGTGAGACTTTACCAAAATCTGTAGGAGACGATTACATTGGAAAAATGTTTAAGCCAGATCCAAAACATTTAGAAGATCAAATGTATGAAGCAGTAATTAATTTTAAAGCATATTCTGGTTATTATTTTGCACAAGCTAATTCTATACATAAAGAATATAACTGGGACCAGTTGACTAAGAATGCATTTGATCGTTTATCTAAAAAGTTTTCTTAACCCCTTCCCCTATAAACACTTGTTTGGTAGAATAGGATCTTCACTCAAAATAAATTAAACCGCAGGGCGGAGAAAAAGGTATTATAAATGTCAAAGACTATTGCTAACCCATATGAAAATTTTATTGCGTTATCTCGATATGCAAGATGGATTCCAGAAGAGAATAGACGTGAAACATGGGGCGAAACAGTTGATAGATACTTTGCTTTTATGTTAAATCATTTAAAAGAAAATCATAATTATATTCCAGATGAGAAGCTTGTAGCGGAATTAAAAGACGGTGTATTCCAAAGAAATGTAATGCCGTCTATGCGCTCTGTAATGACATCTGGAGCAGCATTAGAAAGAGACAATGTAGCAGGATATAACTGTTCATTTGTTCCAGTAGACTCTCCACGTTCATTTGACGAAACCATGTATATTCTTATGTGTGGAACAGGCGTAGGATTCTCTGTTGAATATAAGTATGTTAATAAACTTCCTGCCGTCCCAGATTCATTTGAGAAGTCAGATACAGTAATTGTTGTAGAAGATTCAAAGCAAGGCTGGGCAAAAGCATACCGTGAGTTATTAGCATTGCTCTGGACTGGACACATTCCAGCTATTGATGTTTCCAAGGTCCGTCCTGCAGGTGCACGTCTTAAAACAATGGGTGGACGTTCATCAGGACCACAACCACTTGTAAACCTTTTTGATTTTACAATTGCAAAATTTAAAAATGCAGCAGGCCGTCAACTTAAGCCAATTGAGGCACACGACATTATGTGCAAGATTGGAGAAGTTGTAGTAGTTGGTGGAGTAAGACGCTCAGCAATGATTTCTCTTTCTAATATTAATGATATTGAGATGGCTGCAGCAAAATCTGGTAATTGGTGGGAAAACAACACTCAACGTGCACTTTCTAATAACTCTGTTGCTTATTCACGCAAGCCAGAGATGGAACAATTTATAGCAGAATGGAAAAATCTTTATGACTCAAAATCAGGAGAACGAGGTATATACAATGTGGCCGCAGCTCAAGCCCAAGCAGCCAAGTATGGAAGAAGAGATCCAGATATTCACTACGGAACTAACCCATGCTCAGAGATTATTTTACGTCCTTACCAGTTTTGTAATCTTTCAGAAGTCGTATTACGTGAAAAGGATACAGTTGAAGATGTTTCAAATAAAGTTCGCTTGGCTACAATTTTGGGAACATGGCAATCAACATTAACAGACTTTAAGTATTTAAGAAAAATTTGGAAAGATAATACAGAAGAAGAACGCCTGCTTGGAGTTTCATTAACTGGACAATTTGGACATAAGTTCTTTTCTGGAAAGCAAGGGCTAGATAAGCTTGAAACAACACTAGCTGGACTTCGTGAGTACGCAAGAGAAATGAATAAAGAAGAGGCTGGGAAAATTGGGATTCCTGAGTCTGCAGCTATTACATGCGTAAAGCCTTCAGGTACAGTTTCCCAATTGGTCGGGGTATCTTCAGGAATGCATCCTTGGCATTCACCGTATTATATTCGTACAGTTCGTGGTTCAAAAGGAGATCCAATCTCTACATTTTTAAAGGAAGTTGGAATTCCAGTAGAAGATGATGTAATGAAACCAAATGACACATACGTATTTTCATTTCCAGTTAAAGCACCAGAAGGTGCAATCGTTAGAAATGATTTAACAGCGCTAGACCACCTTAACACTTGGTTAGTTTATCAACGTGCATGGTGTGAGCACAAGCCATCAATTACTGTATCTGTAAAAGAAGAAGAGTGGATGGAAGTCGGAGCTTGGGTGTATAAGCATTTTGATGAGGTATCTGGAATTTCATTCCTTCCTCACTCAGATCACACTTATAAGCAGGCCCCATATCAGGAAGTTGACAAGGCCGAATATGATGCACTTGTTGCAAAAATGCCTAAAGACATTCGCTGGGAAGATTTGTCATTCTATGAAACAGAAGACGGAACTTCAACAAATGCTACTCTTGCATGTACATCAGATGGAAATTGCGAGATAGTAGACATATCTGCCTAGTATGGTAGAATTATAGTATTGGGGATATTCCCCAAAATTCTGGGCACACCGCCCAAAATGGAGATGATAAAATGGCTAAATTCAACAAGTTGGATTTAAACAAAGATGGAAAGGTAACAATGACAGAACAGATCTTAGCAGCTCTTGGAACATATGCTCGTGCATTTCTTTCAGCAGCAATCGCTTTGTACATGACTGGCAATACAAACCCAAGAGACCTTCTTCTAGGTGGAGTAGCAGCAGTTGCACCAGTAATCCTTAAGGCTCTAAGCCCAAGCAACCAAGAGTTTGGTTTTAAGGCTCCAAAGTAAAATTTAATAACGAATTAGGGACGCTCCTGTGCTAAAATAAGTACAGGAGTTTTCCTATTTTAGGAGATATTATGTCAGCGCAGAAAAATTTTGAAATTGACCAAAACACTACATTTTCATTTATTGTCGAATATAAAGACGATAGTGGACTTCCAATTGCGCTAACTTCTGCTTCAGCCAAAATGCAAGTTCGTGATACAAAAGGCGGATCCAAATTAGCATTTACCCTATCTTCACCAACTAGCGGAATAGTTATAGATCAGCCAGCAGGCAAACTAACAATAACCATGAACGCAGCGCAAACAAATAGTCTTTTTTATCCAAAATCTTCTTACGACATTATGGTAACAGATTCAAATGGAAATAGAACAAAGCTTCTTGAAGGCTATATAACTCTAAGTAGGTCGGTGACAATATGAGCGTAGAAAGAGTAATAGTAACAGAGATCAAAAATGATGTAGTCATTTCAACATCTGGCCCCCAAGGCCCTAGAGGAAAAACCATTCTAAATGGAAATGGTGCCCCATCTAATAATATAGGACTTGAAGGCGATTTTTATTACGATAAGGTAACAACAAGATTTTATGGACCAAAGACAAACGATCTTACCTGGGAAGGTTCTCCAAATTATCTACTAAGTACTGGAACTCTAACCTACCCATGGAACATTAATCAAATCACAGGACCAGTCGGAGGAGTGTATTCGCTTCAAATAACCCATAATCTAGGATACAACCCAAACGTTACTATCAAAAACAGCGCAGGCGACATATTAGAAACGGGAATAGACTATAATAGTATTAACCAAATAACACTGACGATGGCACAACCATTTTCAGGGACAGCGTACCTGTCCTAAAGGAGAGTAAAACATGGCAAGATTATTTGTAACCAACATTGACCTCAACAAGAATGAGTTGCTCAATGCAAGAATTCAGAATTTAGCTTCAGCACCATCAAGCCCAGTACTAGGTCAGATTTATTATGACTCATCAAATAATACAATGTACTACTACAATGGACTTGCCTCTCCTAACGGTCCATGGATGCCAATGTCTGGCTCCCAAGAAGTTATTCAAGACATACTTGGTAGCGCAATCGTCGGCGGAGTTGGTTTAACATCAACATACAGCGATTCCGCTGGAACAGTAACAATTGATCTTGATAACACAGCAGTAACAGCTGGTTCATATGGATCACAAACACAAATTCCTACTTTTACAGTAGATGCACAAGGTCGTTTGACAGCAGCTGGCACAGTAGATGTTGCAACAACATTAACAGTATCAGGCGATGGTGCAGATTCAACTTCAATAAATTTATTAACAGAAACATTAGAGGTTAATGGCGGAGAAGGAATTGATGTTCTTGTAACAGATAACACAATTACAGTATCAGCAGAAGATGCAACTTCTACAAATAAAGGTGTTGCAAGTTTTGATGCCACAGACTTTACAGTAACACAAGGCGCAGTAACATTAAATGCTGAGCGTGTACAAGATATTGTATCTTCACAAATTGTTGCAGGCGAAGGCATTGATGTAACATACGATGATACAGCAGGAACTTTAACAGTAGATGCAGAAATTGCAACAACTACAAATCGTGGTGTTGCTTCTTTTGCAACAGCAGATTTTACCGTAACAGACGGTGCAGTAAGTGTTAAGAATGTAAACCTTGGAACACAGACAACTGGTGATTATGTTGCTAATATTCAAGGGACAGCAAATGAAGTAACCGTATCTCCTACATCAGGAGAAGGTAGCTCTGTAACAATTGGTTTGCCAGATGATGTAACAATTACCAACAACTTAAATGTTGGCGGAAACCTTAATGTAACTGGAACAATTAACTCAGTTAATACTACACAGGTAAACATTGTTGATAATAAGATTAATCTTAATACCGACTTTACTGGAGCTCCAACCACAGATGCTGGAATTCGTGTAGAGCGTGGAGATTCGGCAGACGTTGAAATTCTTTGGAATGAAACATCTGACAAGTGGACATTAACAAATGATGGCGCTAACTATCATGCAATTACAAGAAAGTATGCAGCAGATCTTGCTAACCCTGATTCATTAGTTGCTTTAATTGTAACTCACAATTTAGGAACAGAAGATGTAACAGTTAACGTGTTTGAGACATCTGGAGCAAAAGCTTTAGTTGAAACAGATGTAGAGCGTACAGGATTAAATACTATTACATTAAGATTTGCAACAGCACCAGCAAGTGGAGCATATAGAGTCGTAATTACTGGTTAAGGAGATTTAAATGTCTGTAAAAAGATTAGTTCCCCTTAATGCCGCAGAATTATCATCAGATCCAGCAGTAGGTAGAGTTGGAGATATATATTATAATACAGTAGCCGAAGAACTCAGAGTTTATTCTGGAGCGGCATGGATTGCAGTTGGTTCAAGCGGACCACAATACTTATTAGAAAATCATATACACACATACGATGGAGATATTCATACTGTGTATGCAGGTAATTATAACCCAACCTTAACTATATTTGACGGCGGAACTTCACAATCTCAATATGATGAGACAAAAGATATTGATGCAGGTGCACTATGACAACCAGTATAGTCAAGCATAAAAGAGGAACTTCTACTCAATGGGCTTCTGCTACCTACATATTAAAAGATGGTGAAATTGGAATTGATAAAACTTTAAATAAAATTAAAGTTGGAAATGGCTCTTCCCTATGGCCAGCGCTTCCATTTATAAATGTCCTACCATCTGAACTAACTGAGCTTGCTCAAGACGCAGTAGATTTAGCAATTACGGCGGGTACAGGTATTACTAAAACTTATAACGATACAGCAAATACAATTACTATTGCTGTTAACAGTGATATTGCAGATAAAACATATGTTGACACAGCAATATCAGGATTGCAAAGTGCAAGCACTCAGGTTTATATCCCTTTAAGTTTAATGGGGCAAATAGATGGTGTTGCAGAACTTGATTCAAATGCTTTAATTCCAGATTCTCAAATTCCACCAGAAGTTACAAGAAATACAGTTGCTCAAACTTTAACAAACAAAACAATTGGCCTTGGAACAGGCATTACATCAATTTATGGAGTAGATAACATAGAAGGCTTGGCTGGACAAAACAATATACCAATCTATCAAGCAGGTCTAGATAGAGGCGGAAGAATAAATATTAGCTCACTCGGTGTAATATCAATAGCAAACTCTGGAATTGGATATGTGTCTGGTTTAGTAACAAATGCAGGCGGAACAAGATTCAATATAACAGTAGGAGGAAACACACTCAGCGGGACCTTGGCTGAATTTAATGCCGCATTAACAGATGGAGATTTTGCAACAGAATCTTATGTAGCAACAGCAGTTTCAAACATATTAGACGCCGCCCCAGAAACACTAAACACATTAAATGAACTAGCAGCTGCAATTAATGACGATGCTTCATTTGCTTCAACAATTACTACAGCATTAGGAACTAAAGAGCCATCTCTTCCTTCGCAAACTGGAAATTCTGGTAAATTTTTAACCACAGATGGATCTTCTAAGTCTTGGGCTACAGTTGCACAATATACTTTGCCAACTCAAACACTAAATAGCGGTAAATTTTTAACTACAGATGGCACAGTAGAATCCTGGGCTACAGTAGACGCTTTACCTACTCAAACAGGCAATGAGGGTAAATATTTAAAAACTAATGGAACTTCTGCGTCGTGGTCAGCTTTAGATGTAGAAGGACCAAATCTAATGAATATCATGGAAGCATGGTAAAAAGATATAATATTAAAAAATATTATCTCTAACTAATAGGAGAAAAAATATGGCAACAATATCAAAGTTACTAGCAAGAACAACATTAAATACTACAAATACAACTGTTTTATATACAGTGCCTTCTGCAACAACAACAGTTCTTACAAACATTATTATAAGTAATATTTCTGGCGCTGCAGCATCATTTAATTTAACACTTCCAGATGGATCTGGCACACAGGTAGCATTTGCCACATCGGTATCTGTTCCCGCAAATAGCATTGCATCATTTGACCTCAAGCAAGTTCTTGGTGGCTCTGGCACACAAACAGTAATAGGATGGGCATCCGCTAACTCAGCGTTAACCGCACATTTAAGCGGAGTCGAAATATCTTAATATGGCATATAGCACATTTCCAGCAACAGCTTCAATTATTAAATCCGTTCAAAGAGGCTCATCTGCCTCTGCTGGAAACGTAACTATATCGCAAATTGATATATCTAAATCATTTATAAATTCATTTTCAACTGGATCAGCAGGTTCAATTGCAACTAACAGCAACACATCTGGCACATATACTCCGCAAGGTGGTAATTTTGGTCAATACTCTCAATCTTTTAATCCAGGAAGCGGAAGCTGGCCAAATTTAGTTGGCACCAGAGGATTTAGCGGCGGCACAACTTCTTTAGTCTCTTCTGCTTACGGAGCATTTCTATTAAACTCCACCACAATAACTTTAACTGGAGCATGTCGGTGGGAAGTTGTGGAGTATGCATAATGGGATCTAGAATATATCCATCAGTTTCTTCACCAATCAAATCCATTCAAAGAGGAACCGCCGCATCTGCAGGAAATATTACTATTTCATCAGTTAATATAAATAAAGCATTTGCTACATCTTTTTCAAACGGTGCAGCAGGAACAGTTGCTGGGTCAGCTAATACAAGTGGAACATATACTCCAAGCGGAGGAGCAGTAGGAGCACCAGGCGGAAATTGGAATCAGTCTGGATCTTTTCCAACTTATTCTGGAACACGAAGTCTTTCTGGAGGTACAACATCTTTAGCAGTTGCTAAATATGGTGCGTATCTAGTAAACTCAACAACAATAACTGTAACAGGGGCTTGTATTTGGCAAGTTGTGGAGTATTTATAATGGCAACATCTTTATTTCCAGAAACTATTTCCGTAATTAAATCTATTCAAAGAGGTTCGTCCGCTAGCGCAGGCAATATAACAATTACATCTATAGATATTAATAAATCTTTTATTAGATCATTTTCAACCTCATCCGCTGGGTCCGCTCAGATTACAGGAAATGAGTCTGGCACTTTAAGCCCGTCTGGAGGAAGCGTTGTTGGTCCAGGTGGTGGTGGTGGAGCAGTTGCTGGAGGAGGAACATTTGCAAACTATTCTGGAACAAGATCATTTAGTGGAGGAAGTACATCTGTTACAACTCAAGAGTACGGTGCATATATAGTTAACTCTACAACAATATCGGTTACTGGAGCCTGTCGGTGGGAAGTAGTTGAGTATTCATAATGACAATTAAATCTTACCCAACAGTTTCTTCAGCAATTAAATCTATTCAGCGTGGCACAACAGCTTCATCAGGAGCAATAACAATTTCATCTGTAAACACTTTAAAGTCTTTTGTTACATCATTTTCAACAGGATCAGCTGGAACCGTAGCAACAAATAGTTCAGAAAGTGGTACATTAACGCCTTCAGGGGGCTCTGTAGCTACAGCAGCTAATGGAGCAATGGGCGGGGGTTCTTTTCCAAATTTTATAGGAACACGAAGTCTCTCTGGTGGATCTACCTCTTTAACATCAGCAGAGTATGGAGTAAGTTTGACAAATTCAACAACATTGACAGCAACAGGTGCTTGTCGATGGCAAGTAGTAGAATATTACTAAAAGGAGAAAAAAATGACTAATTGGATACAACTAAAAGACGGGGTAGCTTTTGCATATGTAAATTCATCAAATTTTGTTGCAAATTCTATTCCAGTAGAAGACTCTGTTGACCCAGAAACGTTAATGGCAAAAAAATATGTTGACGGTCAATGGGAAGAAGCGTCCCTTGTATATTTTGTAGAAGAAATGCTGGGAAATAAAGTCCTTAGAATAAATTCAACAGTATTTTCATCAGACGTTACGGGAGATATTATTAGTTCAGAAGTAAAGCCAATGTGGACAAAGAATGAAAGCGGTGAATATGAACCACCAGCTAGCATATCAGAAGCTACTATTTACGACGAACACCTATTTCAACAATAACCTTTTAATAGACAAGACTAGGGTATAATCTATATATACCTTACACTAGGAGACATCATGGCAATTAGATTACAAGTAAGAAGAGACACCTCTACTAACTGGTCAACCAATAATCCAATATTACAAGTTGGAGAATTTGGCTTTGATATAACAGTAAATAGGTTTAAGGTTGGAATTGCTTCAAATGAAACCTCTAGATGGAATGTGCTGCCTTATTTAAATGTTATCCCAAGTGAACTAAAAGAGCTTGCTCAAGATTTTGTAGAAGAAGCAATTACTGCAGGAACAGGAATTACAAAAAGCTATAATGATTCTGCAAATACATTAACAATAGCTGTTGACAATACTATTGCTAACAAGACATACGTAGATACCGCCGTATCTGGACTAAGCAGTACATCTGCAACAACTTATATTCCATTAAGTTTATTGGGACAGGTTGATGGAGTGGCAGAACTAGACTCAGATGGTTTTGTTCCAGAGTCACAAATACCTGCTTCAATTGCAAGAGATACAGAAATCTCATCAGCTATAAGCGCCGAAGTAACAAATAGAAATACCGCAATTAGCACAGCAATATCAAATCTTGTTGATACAGCACCTGACGCTTTAAACACATTAAACGAATTAGCAGCAGCAATAAATGACGATGCCTCATATGCCGCAACAGTAACAACAGCTTTAGGCACAAAAATAACTGCCTCAAGCACAGATACTCTTTCTAATAAAACCATAGATTTAACTTCAAACACTCTAACTGGCACTAAAGCACAATTTAATGCTGCCATAACAGATGCAGATTTTGTAACTCTATCGGGTACAGAAGAGCTTACTAACAAAACATTAAACTCTCCAATTATTAATCAGCCTTCAGGATTAGTTAAAGGCGATGTTGGATTAGCAAATGTTGACAATACTTCAGATAATACAAAAGCTTTAATTTCTTATATAGCAGAGCCTCAGCTAACAAGAACAATTAACTCCTCAACAGACAAAAATAAGCTAATAGAATGTAGCGTAGCTACAACAATTACAATTCCAAATGACACACAAGATGCTGGCTGGCCAGTTGGATCAATGGTTGAAGTAAGACAAGTAGGAACAGGCCAAGTTACAATTACAAAAGATGCGGCAGTAACCATGAATGGAACAGACGCTCAGTTTAAATCAAGAGTTCAATGGAGTACTATTATGCTTGAAAAGAGGTCAGCTAATTCCTGGCTAGTTACAGGAGATACAACTGCATAATGCCAAGAGGACCCAGAAGAAGACATAGTGCATCCGTCTCAAGACTAAAAGCCTTGCTTTCACTTGTAGAAGATTTTAGCAGACTGACTCTTGTAAATGCAGGAACAACATCTGCCAAATGGAAACAGGTTATCTCTGGCTGGACTATTGCTGCAGGAAAAGGAACTTCAGTTGCAATTGGTTCATTAATTTCAACAACATTTTCATCTACAAATGCAGTTATTAAAGCAAAAAATCCAGCATCTGGAGTAGGTCCAGCTTTTTGGATTACAGACTCTGGAAATTATTGGGCAGTAGTAAAAAATACAACAAATATTTGTCAAACATGTTCTGCTTGTGGGCAATATAATAGTTGTTCTTATTGTAGTTCATATGCATATGGATCAGACTCAAGCTGCGGATGCGCTTCTTATACACAAACACAATGCTGTAATACATACGGATATGTTACTGTGTGCTCATCATATTCAACAACAACATGTTGCACAGCTTATTCAACTTATGAGTGCTGCGTAGTAAATGTTCCATTTTACTATACATGCTGCACTGCCTATACGACAACTAGTTGTTGTACAGAGTACTATACATTCTATGGTAATTTTTGCTGTGCCGCATATGTTTATAATTCATACAAAGGCGGAGTCGTTTGCGGTCAACCACAATTTTGTTCACAGACGCTATGTTTCTCCTATGGAACTTGCACAGTATGCTCATCTTACAGCGAGTGCTCTGGCTCATATTGTGCAGTTTATGGTAGCTGCCAACAATGTAGCACATATGGGCAGTGCCAAGTTTGTTCAGGATATTCAGAGCAATTTACTTGTACAGGATATACTTCTTGTACAGTATGTGGAGCATACAATCAGTGCCAGTACTGTAATGGGTATTCCTATGGACCTAGCGCAGCATGTGGATGTGCCTCATCTTATACATATAATTGCAACTGTGCAGATCAGCACAAAATAGAATTAATTAAAAAAGAAAATGGATCAGAAACAGTTATGTCCTCAACAAGCAATTCATCTTCGCAGATTGCTGGAATTAAAGTTACTACGGATGGCAATAATGTTACAGCGCAAGCCTATTCAGATACTAATTATTCTTCACAGATAGGATCAAATCTAACTGCCGTAAATACTGGACAAAAGTCAAAAGACCATGGTATAATTTCAAGAGCTTCAAATGCAAGCCAAGGATATACAATAGATGAATTTAGGGTAAATTAAATGAATAACAAACTTAGCTTTATTCAAAGCCTTAAAGACTATTTTAGAGATGTTAGTGTATATATAAAAACACATGCCAATAAGTATTTAAGAAACAATTTAAAAATAGGGTATAAGGTTCCAAAAGATCATGAGTTTATTCCAGATCAGTCTAAGCTAGGAATGCACCTTGCCATATTAGACCCAACATCTATGATAGTAGAAGACATTATGACAACAAACCCAAAGTTTGGTAATTTGCTTAAAATGGGACCAATTTTTATTGAAATTAATCATGAGCAAAAAAATAAATTAGATTTAAATTCAAAAAATTGGATATATAATGAAGACGAAAAAGATTTCTTTGAAATTAAAGAAATAGAGCCAGTGCCACTAGAGGAATGGAATAAAAATGGTTGATCCGTTTGAAAGGCCAGCTAGGCCATGGGACCTATATAATAAAAAAATAGGACGTGTAGATACATTAACGGCAGAACAAAGACTTGAGATTTGTAAAGGTTGTACTTTTTTTATAAAAACTACTAGCCAGTGCAAAAAATGTGGTTGCCTTATGACGGCAAAAACAAAGTTACCAAATGCAGAATGCCCTATTGGAAAATGGGGACAAACAAAGATAGAGGAGGAAATAATATGACAGTATATGAAGAGTGGCTAGCCACACAAAATGTTCCTGTTGCAATGCCAGCAGAAAACATTAAAAAACTAGCTTATGTTATTGATGGTAAAGTTGTTCAGACTTTAGCTACAGACGAAAGAATGTGGGCTATTATTTTGAGTAATCCAACAATTGTTGACATTACAGATATAACATTTCCAGATCGTGTAGAAGGTGAGCTTATTTCACAAGTAGCAATAGGCACCGACTGGGCATACGACGGAACAACATTTACACCACCAGCATAAGAGGATAAATGAAAAAAATTAAATTCGTAGCCTATCCAGATATGGTAGACATGCTTGAGCCCTCTCCCATGAAAAATCATATACCTCAATGGTATAAAGATGGAGAAGTATATGATGATAAAAAGTCTGCAGGATTAAAAACATGTGTACCATTTCTTGATGTAATGCTGACTGGCTACGCCTTAACAACTATTGATGATTTAAAAATATCAAGAGAAGATGGCTTTGTTGTTATTGAAGATGGAAAAATAAAACAAGATGGTTCTTTTGAGCCTAATAAAAAAAGAACTTTGCATAACCATGCCCTTAAAGATAATCAAATTTTTAGCAGACTGGTAAATGAAAGAAAAGGTTCAAGTGGATCTACTATACCAAGGCCACCTGGACATATGCAAAATCATTTTGTTTGGAGCGGAAAGTGGGGGTGGAAGGTTCCAAGAGGATATTCTGTACTTGTAACACATCCTTTTAATAGACTTGATCTACCATTTACAACACTGTCGGGAGTTATTGATAGCGATGGTTGGGTTCCATCTGGTAATATTCCGTTTTTTTTAAAAGAAGATTTTGAAGGGGTTATTCCAAAAGGAACTCCAATAGCTCAACTGCTCCCATACAAAAGAGATTCTTGGGTTATGAAAATTAGTAAAATACTTGAAGCTCGTTATACGGTTGACATTAAAAGCCACTCAAAAGGTTCTGACGGCTACTACAAAAAGAAGTATTGGAACCGCAAGAACTATAACTAATCAGGGGGTATAATATAATATATGGCAACCTCATTTCCAACCTCCAAGGATGACTTTGTAAATCCGCAATCTACGGATTCAGTACAAACCGTATCCCATGCTGCCCAACACGCTAATGCAAATGATGCCATTGAAGCCCTTGAGACAAAAGTTGGTGTTAACAACTCTACCGACCCAGCTTCTCTTGATTATAAAGTAAAACAGCTAGAGCTAAACTTTCTAGATGGCGAAGAGGTTCAAGATTTAGCGGCAGCTCTCTTAGACCATGCTGATCATTCTAATTTAACTGTTAGTTATAATGACATAGCAAATAAACTTGTTTTAACTGTTTCAAATGCTCCATCAGCAAATTACACATCTGTATTAAAGCATACAGTATGTGCATCAGAAGCACTAACAAAAGGACAGCCAGTATATGTAAGTTCTGCTAATGGAACAAACATTGTTGTATCAAAAGCTGGCTATGCAACAGAGTCAGCATCTTCAAAGACCATGGGTCTTATTGCTCAAAACTTGTCTACAAATGGAAATGGGTTTGTTGTCACAGAAGGCCTACTTGATGGCTTAGATACTTCAACAGCGGCAGATGGAGATCCAGTTTGGCTTGGACCTACAGGAACACTAATATATGGATTAGTAAATAAACCAAAGGCTCCAAATCACTTAGTATTTATTGGTATAGTTACACGGGCACATGCAAACCAAGGAGAAATCTTTGTTAAGGTTCAAAATGGATTTGAACTAGAAGAGCTACATAATGTTTCAATTACTGCTCCTGCTACAGGCGAAGTTTTAATATATAACGCAACAACAGGCCTATGGACTAATACAAACACAATGGCTTCAAAGTCATATGTAGATACAGCAGTATCTGGACTAAGCAATACAGCATCTACAACATATATCCCTCTTTCTATTCTAGGAAATGCAGACGGAGTTGCAGAGCTTGATGAAAATGGCTTTGTTCCACAATCACAATTAGATATTGATGAAAGAGTCCAAGATGTAGCTGCAAAGCTAATTACAGATGGAACCCACTACAACATAACTGTCTCATATAATGATACTAATGCTACATTAAGTTTAAGCGCAAACTATGACGATGAAGAGGTTATGGATGCAATTGCCACATCATTAACGGCGGGCAATGGAATAACGAAGACTTATGATGATGTTGCTAATACAATAACTCTAGCAGTAAATACATCTGTAATTGCTGATCAGGCATATGTAAATCAAAAGATTGCTGACTTAGTTGCTTCTGCTCCAGCAGTGTTGGATACATTAAAAGAAATTGCAGATGCTTTAGGAAATGATGCTAGTTTTGCAACAACAATAACAACCGCCCTTGCCACTAAGTTAGATATAACTACTGCTGCAAGCACGTATTTAGCACTTGCTGATACAGATGAAAGAATTCAAGATGTCGTTGGTGGCATGGTTTCTGGTAACACAGAATCAACTGGACTTGCTGTAACATATGATGATCCAACAGGTAAATTAAACTTTGAAATAACTACTGCAAACCTTCCAGGATTTACTGAAGCGGCACAAGACTCAGTAGCTAGCTTATTTACACACGCAGGACACTCAAATGTAACAGCAACATATGACGATGTTGCCAATCGAATTAACCTAGCAGTAACTGCTCAATTGACACAAGAGCAAGCTCAAGACTATATTGCTCCATTGTTTACACACGGATTAAATCCTAATATTACAGCAACATATGATGACACAACAAATAATTTAATTTTAGAAACAATTATTCCTCCTTCAAAAGCAATTATGTCTGCATCTGCTCCAGCATCTCCAGCAGATGGAGCGTTTTGGTTTGATACAGATGAGTTTAGAAGCGGCACAACACGAGCATTAAAGGTATGGCAAGCATCAACATCATCTTGGCAATATGTCTCTTCAGATCTTTCTTTGTCTACAACAAATACATGGACATCTAAGAATACTTATACTAATGGTGTAATTATTGGATTAGACTCTCCGCCTGAGTCTCCAGTACACGGACAAATTTATTACAATAAGCCTCTAGACAAGCTAAAGGTTTGGGATGGACTTCTTTGGCAAGATATACAAGGCTCTGGCGGAGGGGGCGGCGGATTAACTCTAATTCCAACAGACGTAACTGCACCACCAAGCACATTCTTTGTTGGCTTGGTTGCACCACCAACGGGAGCAACAGCAAACGGAGATCTTTGGATTGATGTTGATGATATCGATACGCCGTTCAATCAGTTCTTTACTGGCGGTGTTGCACCAGATCCAGCTCAGTACGAATTTTGGGTTGATAATGTTGAACCAATTCAAGAATTAATCTATAGTGCAGATGAGCCAGGTACACCTTCTTACGAAGGAGAGCTATGGATTGACACAGATGAATTTGATGGGGCAATTGTAGAATTTGGAGCTACTCCCCCTAATCCAGACAATGTTCAATTATGGGTAGATATAAATGAAAATGAATCTCCAAGTTACTATAAAGATTTAACATTTACTAATTATGCAACAGTTGCAGATTTTCCACCCAATGCCCCAAATGGCTATGTTGCTTCAGACGCATCAAGTGGACTAGCGTATGTAAGAAGTCAAGGGCAGTGGCTAGCAATAGTAACCGCATCTAACATAAATAATATTATTTCTTCAAATTCAACAGTATTTGAAGATTTAAAAGCTCTAGCCTGGATGGGATTTGAATAAGCATTCTGGTATACTTTAGGATAGGAGGGTCATAAAATGTCATTAAAAAGATGGAATGGTAGCTCATGGGTTACCGTCGCTGGTTCAAGACCAGGACCCCAAGGTGCAACAGGACCTACAGGTTCTGCCGCAACTATTTCTGTAGGAACAGTCACAACTGTTTCAGCAGGAACTGCAGCATCAATTACAAATGGTGGAACAGCATCAGCAGCAATATTTAATTTTCAAATTCCAGCAGGACCAACTGGTGCAGCAGGTGCAGCGGGATCACAAGGTGTGGCGGGACAAAGAGGTTCTTATACATTTACAGGAATCAATAACCCA
>JGI25922J50271_10000122_pt1 | contig 21818 bp, 17 predicted proteins | sample LauGreSu1BDMLBDD_2_FD_50271 | JGI IMG/M metagenome (IMG submission 50271) | reverse complement strand
GTACATTGGGTTGGTTGGTTTGAGAGACTATTGGTATTATTATGTTCTTTCAATTTGTTTCTTTTGTTATTTTAATAGATTTGGATTGTTTGTGTTGGGGTGGGTTGGGGTTGTTTGTGTTGTTTTGTTTGTGTTGTTGTTTGTTGTTTGGGGTGTTTGTTTTGTTGTTTGGGGGGTGGAAAAAAAAGCTTTTGAAGGGACGCGGCCAATAACTACAATAATCCCTCTTGTTTACCGGTATATGGGTTGTACCAACCACGCAGCTCGAGTGTGTTGATATCATAGTAGTTTCCGTACCGCGTTTCGATGTATATATTATCTGCGATGAATGCGTACACTGCATCCTTGAAGTCCGGGCGGGTGTCATCTTCGTAGCAGTCCCGATGTTCTTCTTCTCGACTATCATGGATGATGTCGGAACAATATGTTTCACATGACGAAAATGCATCGTCTCCAGTACGATTGATTTCAATCATGTTGTTGTTATTTTTGGCGTTTTCGTTTTCGGTTCCAGTTTCGTCCTGATCAAGAGTTGTTTTGATATCATTCTTGATCTTTTTAGGCCGACCCCTCCCTCGTTTTACTCGAGACGGACCTGCACATGCCTGATCTTGTTTTTGAACCAGACCGTTTTTTATATTTGTGTTCAATCCATTTCGAGAGAACAAATAAGGAGTGCCATGAAGCCTTTTTTGAACTTCATTCAACTCGTTTTTCGCAGCCTCATACGCCCGCGTCTTCTCCGACAAAGTTTTCAATAACTCAATAATATCATTTGATCCCATTCTATTTCATAAACAAAGAACAATATGAACAAAAGTATCTACCTATATCCATCTATCATAGTAAAAATATATCAATTTTATTATGATGTTCAAAAACTTTCACTCGATACTACACCAAGGTCTGCCGTTTTAGTCAAGTTTCATTATAATTCTGGGGTTTATTTTGTTTGCCAAGATGTCTTCTGGGTCGTAGACGTTTTTGTTCGCATCAACGTAGTATACGATCCCTTTAATCTCTTGGATCCAAACTTCCACCTTTTTGTTCGTAACAACCGTTTCGTCGGTTTCATTCACACATCCATGCGGGCGACCTTTGATATGTGTTCCACAATACCCTTCGCCCTCTTTTTTCCTACGCGTACATTGTTCTCCGTTTGCACGTTTGGCAACACATCGGTCAAACAATGGAACCACATTTTTGATTCGTTTTCTTTTCGTACCATCGTCTCCGCCACTTAGATTGAATGAGTTGAACGTCATCAGTAGTTCCATCACATCTGAATGATACGCATCAATGTCGTTGATCCCGCCGCGTCGTTTGTAATCTCCTAGCCGTGACTGGACTGACATTTTGAGAGAATGAAGATATGCGTCGGCCTTTTTAAGACCAGTTCCTGATTGACTTTGCAGTTCCATGATATACGTTGAATGTTGATACTATATATGTATGTTGTTTATTACATTTATTAATCAATTTTTTGAATTAATAAATTTAATTAAATTAAATTAACTTAAATTAAATTAATTTAATTTATACCAATTACATCATTGCACCATCTTCATCAGGGTCGGAAGCGTCAGGTATTACTGTAAAAACTACGTTATTATTGTCATTTACATTTGCGTTTGCATCATCGACCTGATTCTGATTTATGATAGCGTTTATCTCTGAACTTGGTGTATACGTTCCTGTATTTGGATTTGAATTTGTATTCAAAGGGACATAATTTGCTGCTGGGCGTGGCGATGGTCCATTCGATCGAATTATATTTGAATTTTGCCGCTGTAACTGCTGTAGTTGATGTAATTGGTCCTGAGATACAGGTTGTAATAGCTGTGGTAGTGGTAGTACCGGCACCGGTGGAGTTGGAATTGGAGTTGGTACAGTTGCATCTGAGTAATTTTGAACAAGGTGTTGGATAGGATATGAGTTTAACTCGGTTGGGTTTCTAAAAACTAAACTGGCAGACACTGTACTACCGTTGCCATTATTGCCACTAGAATTCATTAATTGTTGTCCAAATGCATCCACTTTAACTGGCAGTCCATCCACCAAACCACGTCTTGAATTATTTTGAAACCCGCCGTCTTCTTCATACCCATCGATAGACCCAGACTCCGACCTTGGTCTTGAATGCAGTACATCTTCGCCAGAATCAGTGTCGTTTACAACAACCTCGGTGAGACCGTTTACAAAGTTGGGTTTTTTCACGGTAGTGTATTTACCATATCGTTCATTATACGCATTAATGATATCTTGATCGATAAGAGGACTTATATCCTGTAAATTTTTTATGTCGGTTTTAATAACAGTCATCATGTCCTTGGCGGTTTGTCGTTGCGGGCGTTTAAGTGCCAATTCAATCTGTATTTTCTTATGAATTTGCTGGTACTGTAAGGAACAAAGTCGGTGCGACTCTGAGCGCTTTCCAAGCTGGAAGTAGGTGTCAATCGACTTTATAATTCCAACAAAAATACTTCCTATACCCAATATAATATTCATTTTTTCATATCCGATATCAATACCTGTAGCAAAACCAATCGCACTAGATAAAATGATCACAGGAATGTTAATATAATTTGATAAACGATTGTATTTTTCATAGGATGCCCGGTGTAAAATTCCGAGAGATTCGCACTCTTCTGCATTGTCTTTCAGTAAATACTCCAGGTCCTTATTATAGTCAATCATGTGATGTGGATGTTGTTGTCTTGTTGGTTTATTTGCATCTGCATCAGATTTTTTTACACCTCTAGACCCGCGTGTTCCAGATAAAATTTTATCGCTTACCGCACTTGCAGTATTCTCAATCATATGGCTAAAATTTAGTTTATGTTATACACTATCCAAATACTATATTATAATTTTACAACATTCATATTCATTCATTCATTCATTCATTCTCTTTTTTTGGATCGGGCTTCAAAATGTTCGGAAGAGAATCTGGAAGCGCGACTAAAAATATGCCCAGCACAACAAACCATATAAGGTAGGTTATATAAAGACCCATATCCATTCCTACTGCACGTAACATCATGTGCATAATATAAGCAATCGCAACAATAATAATAAGCTTCACAAATCCATTCATTTTGCTAATATGTTGTTATGTTGTTATGTTATTAATTTGTTAATATTTTACTTACTGTAATAACATAATATTTAATTCACTTTATTCTAACGACTGCGTTTTTCTTGAAAAGTAATTCTATATCAGCCGGAACCGTCGCCGGGTCAAGCTCGTGATACGACAATGCATTAAATCTGTGCGGATCTGCTATACTGAACACGGGGGCCATATCCTTGTGTCTAGCCCATTTTTGTTGTTGTTTTGGTTTTGAAAGTTTATATTTGCCATGATATACCGAATTATAACCGGCTCCAGGCCATTTTATTTCTCTCATCATGTGTGCAATGTTTATCGATGTATGATTGGTCGATCCGTTGGTATCAAACATGACCGTTTTCATTTTACCCAGAAACACGATATATCTAAACATATAATACTTGTCGCGTTTATTTTTAACGTATTGGTTCGTTTCATCGTCGTACGTGTAACACGCTCCGCGCATCGCATTGCAAAAATCGTAAAGGTAGTAGTACGACCCGTGAATAAATAGTTCATTTATATTGGTTTCTGCGTGGTTTTTCTTACGCGCGGTTGAAACGTTATTGTCATCGACATTTTTTCTAGGCCCAAATGCGGCCATTTCATCCAGTGATATGTGTTCAGGCAGCCCTTTATAAAGAACATGCGGCGTTTCATAAATTACGCCTTTTTCATTCATCAAAAATAATGCGGATGGTTCGGATTTGAAAAGTGCAGTCACATTGTATCCTATTGTTCTTGTTCTATACATAATGCATTTTGTATTAAAAATCTCATGAACGCATGTCCACCACCACTCGCAGTTGAATGCCAGTTTTATTGGACGGGCGTCCTCGTCCGGATAACTAGTATCTTGATAAATTAAGTACAATGACCCGTCGGGCGACTCGTCATCAAATGAACCTGAATCCGAATAAGAACTGCTGCTGCTATCGCTACCATCGCTACCGTCATCACTACTGTGATTATCGTTATCTTCTTTATCTTTATCTTTATTTTTATTTTTATTTTTATTATTCTTAGCTCGTGGACGCTTTCCGCCATCCATATCCTTATCCGCAATACCGCTATCCCAATAACCTGACTGGGGGTGTATGGTGTGCGACGACGCGTGTGGTTTATAATGATAAACCCCTTTGAATTCAATCGTATCGGTATCGGCGCCTACCATAACAATATCATTTGCACGTTTCATGCAACTCGACATCATAAAATCGGAAGAATTTGAATCACTTGATGTGAATCTATGTGTAAACGTAGGAAATGCGAGCTTATTTTTTTTAGAATCGAGTTTTAATTTGAATTGAAGATATGGAAACGTATGACTTCCTTTGCATATGCGATACATGCAAACATTCACAGTGCACAATTTGGACCCCGGTTCAAACGTATCGGGCAACCCAGATGCGTCTAATTCATCTTCAAACGGATAGCTATATTTATAATAATCTATATGCCGATCGTTTATACTGTTAATGCTGTCGCTGTTACTGTTGCTATCAATAGTTGTGGATGTATACATACTTTGGAAATCATTACTGGTAAAGGTTCCTTCGTATGAGTTATTATTATTCGGACTATTCGTAGTAACGATGCTAGGAACGGATTCGGATACAATGAGAGATTCGCTATCTTTCGCTGAGGTTAGTTTTCGTATGCGCTGGATTGTATTTCGGGTGTTCGGCAACATGATCTATCTATATACTATCTATATGTATAATATGTATACTCTATCTCTTTATTTATTTATTTTTCTACGAATCGTTTCGGTGATTTTTTCCTTTCTAGCCGACATCAAACGATCCTCTAATTCCCTAACACGTGGCTCGTCATTATTAAAGTATTCCATTAACGCCTGCACCATCTGAGACTTGTTTAATGGCGTTTTCACCTTTGTACGTGAAAATAAAAGTTTACCATTATTTACATCGAAACAGTCAATTTCATTACTCTTCATAATGTTAACCAACTGTTCGGTGTGCTGGCGCCGGCTTTCTTTTTTTGTTTTTAATTCGTTTTGAAGTTGCTTAATATCGTTATCATACTGCATCCATTTTTTGATATGTGTAATCATCTCTTCTTTACTTACTGGTTGCGCGGAGGTTTCAGCCATTGAGGTTGGGGGTTGTGTACTATTTGGTTCGGTCATTTGTCTCGGTCATGATATAAATATGTATTTTTGTTTTTATATCATATCGTATTTATGTTACGCAACAATCGCTTTTCGCCCTTCACTTTTCACTTTTTGTTTTTCCTAGAACCGCGACGCCTTGATTTTTTATCTCCTAAAAGAACATACCCAAATTTACCCTTTTGAGTTCCGTATCCCGCCTTTACGAGCCGATTCTCTTTTTTTGCACTAGCATGTTTTTTAGCGGACACAATGCGACCGTGCTTATTCATAATAAAATTAGACTTAACCAGTTGTCCGTCAGTTTTATACGCAGATCCCATCCAGACCTGTTTTCTTGAACCAATCAGGTGACGATACGCTTTACCGTTCACGTGGTAGTGTCCATCCGAGCTTTTTTGAATTCTTTTCATTTAATTAATAGGGTTTGGTTTATACTTAGTCGCAACAAAAAAAAATAAAAGATAAAATAAAAAATATACAATATGTATATATTCAAGATATCTAAACCATGTCTAAAAAATATACTAAAAAAAAAGGTAGATTGTGGTAGTATTATTACTAGATGCAGTAATTGTTGAAAACCTCTTATCACAACATCCGATAATTAAATATAAGATACACTTTAATATTATATTATCGTTTTTTTATAAAACCAGATACTTTATCTACATTTATTTTTTTTTATCACATATATTATTATATTAAGCATTATATGTTACTACACAGAAGATCACCTAGAGATTTTGATAATCACCGTACGCGGTTAAGAAGTCCGCCACCTCCGGCTAACGGTATGACGGCTCCGATGCCGGATTTGATACGAGGGTCTAGAAACGGCGGTATTGTCGATAAGGCTGGCGAGTTTATTGCATCATTATCAAGCCATTCAAATTGTTTTCCTATATTTACGTCAATGTACGCTGGCCCAAGTGGCGAACTTAATTCAGCCGGACAACAACTTTTAGAAGATGATTATCGTGGTATAACGAAAGATGATCTATCCGGATCCGGATTTACTTTAACCGATAAGTGGGAAGTCAATGTAGATCTATCTGTCACAGGCTCCAAACATAATTTAGTACGTAAGGAAATAGTTAAGAATATTGGTCATGCACTAGTATTTTTAATTGGAATAAAAACCCCACACGCTATAATTGTTATAAGAACCCCTGATGGTAAAAATTATTCGTGTGGGTTCGGGTATTTAGGACACATAAGCCCTGGCGAGACTCCAAAACTTAGTAAAATTCATTCGGTTGCTTCAAAAGTATTATCAGAAAAGATTAGTCACACAGTTGAGCCATTAAGAGGTGCAATATATACTGCAGATTATTTGACGCCCGATAGGACGCGTGAAGCGAAAATTATATGGGTTGGAATATTAACTCAATCCATTGTAGATAAACTAAACGAAACTTTAGCCACCGGACGTAATCTCAGGCTTGACGGAGCATATGGAGATATTTCTACTACATTTAGATGTAAAGATTGCGAAACTCGGACAGTCGCACCTTATAAGAGCCCTGTTTGTATGTCGTGCAAAGGTAAAAATATGGAAAGAAAAAGCGGAAAAAATATTATATCAATATTAGAAATGAAATTAAGTGTTAATAGTATATATTTAGAAGCGAGTGCATTTGTTAAAGGTGCATATTATAATTGTATTGAATGGGCAAAATTCATTCTGGATATTCCACATTTAAACTGTGGCTTCAAAGGCAACCCAAATAATTGTCTAAATGTTACAGAAGATGAAATTGGTGATATTATGACCGAGTATGAGAAAGGTGATATAGGACTACTATCAGTTATTATACAGAGGATTCAAGATAGACTTTCTAAAAAGGGACTTATGACAAAAATACGTAATTGTCTTGGTTGCTCCGGAGGAAAACGCCGAAAAATAAACAAAAAATATACGAAACGATCGCGATTACATAGTAGACGACGACGTTCAATTAAAAAAAAAATCAAATAAAATAAATAGAATAGGAAAACCGCAAGTTCATTCAGCCCGTTCTTGAAGAGTTCATAAATTATCCATTTCAGCATGATAAAAAAAGTAGAAAAACACATAGGTAACATTAATTAACATTAATTGCCATTGCAAATATGATTTTATGAATCACATTTACAAAATGGTCGTCGAAACTCACGGTCTAAAACCCGTAAACGACATTTGACAAATAAGAGAAGGGGTAACCGGCGTAGGAATCGAACCCATCATTAAAATTCAATAACAACTCAATAATGTAAAAATAAAAACAATACATTTACATTATTATTTTTATTTTTCATATTTTTCGTGTTTTCGTTTACGATCAACACGCGTTTATAATTTCAATTTCATTTCGCATCAACTGATCTCTGTCAAAGTCGTCTCCATCCATTGGAGCAATTGCCTGCTGTCCGTCTACCATTACATTGCTTTCAGTTTGTTTATGAATATCGTCTTCAAACGCTTCAACGCTCATATTAGGATCGCCACCCCCTTCAGCAAGTCGCGCATTTCGTGCATCTCGCTCGCGTTCATCGAAGTCTTTATCGTACTTGCGATACCCGACTTGCGCGCCAACGCTGTATTCTCCAATTCGCAAATTCAACATTGTCTTTTTAATTTGAAACGCGTCGGTTTTAGTGCTTGCACTTGTCATGTAAAACGCGTATCTCATATCTTCGGTTTCTTTACGTCTTATTCCCGCCATGATTTCTCTCATTTCAACACTTGACACCGAGTTGTGCGATTTCATTTTAATTACATTTCCCATTACAGCGATCAACAACTCTCGACGTTTTGCGCGAGGTGCAATACCGTCGCTTAAAAATACAAGGTCGTCCCGTAAAACACCGCTATCAATATTTCCTATAAAACTTAAATCGGCTTCTTCTCTTTCGCTTTCTCTTTGTCTTGCCATAAATACGGACCCGGACCCGGATCCGCCCGACTCGTCGCCGATATATAATTCAATCGTTTTATAAAACAAATACGTGTATAATTTTTTCACCAGGTCGACATTTAACTTGTTGCGACCGTCCAATGCAAACGGTATTGTGTTTACAAGTTGCAGTATCATGTATCCCGCATTTTTATGAACACTTCCCGTATCCATGGTTCGCATGTGTCGCATTATTTCATGATCGCCTCTGAACATGGAGAGACCTGTATACTGAACATCGATGCATGTGGAGATATCGGTATTATGCGCCGTTCCAAATTTCCAGTGTTTGGATGAAACATACTTATCTTTATCGTTTCCAATTTCCGAGGTTATCAGCAACCCTGGAACCGTTTGTAGCATGAACCGAACCGCGTTTTTGATAAAGGCGATAAATCGAAGAATCGCGGGACCCGATTCATCTCGCGAATGATGCAACGTTCGTTTATTTTCATACATTTCATCTCCTTCATATCGATCCAGTAACTCAATGAACTCCATGACTTGTTCCGGCGATGATGCTGCGTTGCGTTTATCCTTTCCAGTTCGTCGTTCCAACCCGGCAGCGGACCGTTTATCTTCTACGATGCTAGCTCGAATTTCGGTTCTAGACGCTTCGCATGCATTCGATAGCATTTCCAGAATAGACTCTTGCAACCTACTTATTTCTTCCATTTCTACCGAGTCAACTATCTCGTACAGTCCGCTCCGTATGTCTTCGCTAAATATATTCAATTCGGGTATTAACTCTGTAAGCGTGTACTTGAACGGGTCGTATATGTCCAACTCTTTTATACTCGATGGCGCGGCGTCAAGCATGGACACGCGGTTCACCGTTTCCAATACTTCACCAAACCGGTCTTCCATATTCGATGTTTTAAGTTTAGCCATTTTATCCGCGAACTCGGCACGCGGATCATAATTTTCAGGCACTTGACCCCGCAGCGACTCAAGTTTAGGATGAATGTATGCATTTGGATAATCGAGCTTGAAGAAGTGAATGAACCCGCGAATGATTGTTTCGGCTGAATACGGGTATGAAGCCGCAGCCGCGGCCGATTTTGAAAACGGATCGTTTGCGCTTGCGCTCAACTCTAAAATGGAGGATTTCGCCAAACTGGGATCAATTGACAGTATGTAGGATTTGCTTGACCGGTTCACCATTGCCAGTTCCTTTCCCAATCTCTCAATTTGCCAGTTGAATTCTCGAATATTGCCGTTTGCGTGCGTTATAAAGTACTCCAATACAGTGGCCGCGCTCTTATTTTCAGGGTTAGATGACGCCGGGTTTACTAGTACCATATCATCACAACACGCGTTCTCGGTCGCAGGTCGATGATCGTCCGTGAACAAAATGAGAGAAAGTTTACCACCACCGCCAGTTTTTATCCAGTCCTGGATCATGTTTTGAATATATAATGAATAGTGCATAATTTTAGAATGCAATACATCCATTTGTTCGTGCTGGCTATGACTACCGTTTTTAAGCGCCTTTAAAATCGATTCTTGCATTTCTCTAGTAACCGGGCTGGGTGCGCGTACTTTTAATGAGTAAGGTAGAGGTAGAAACTGTGTCCATTTTTGTACGCGATCTTCGGCATTTTGTTGTTGTTCCAATCGTTGTGATTCTCTCATCATTTCTTGTTGCAAGTAACTGCGCTTGTCCGTTAGCATTTTGTCCAAATGGCCATCGGTTTCATCATTCAGTATTTTTTTAAGGAAGACTGTTATGTCAGTTACATACCGTTCTACTTTAAAACTGAGTACGGGTATCCATACGTCTTTAGATGCATCCTTTACTCCGGTTGCGATGCATGCAATATATTCGATACACTTATCACCACCCCCGTCGCTATCTAAAGGGAATCCTTGAAACGTCGTTTTACAATTTCGAAACGTTTTTGACGGACGTATGTCTGGTATGGCGCTCTGTATAACAACTATAATATGCGCCAGCGTTGTCATAACCAATACGCGGTCGCGATACGATTCGTAAGACGGATATTTCTTTTTTTGAGAATTATCGGCAATGTATTCTTTTTCTGACTGGAAAAGGCTGTCATTTAATTTTGATATTGTATGAACCACGCTGGTTATAATGCGTTGACGCAATCCATTACGATCGGGAGCTATTCCCAGCCCCAACTTTAAAACTGGCGTAACAACGTCGTTAATTTTATGAGCACTGCTGTTTTCAAATTTCGAGTTGATGCGTTGAATGTATGCCTGTTCTTGCAACCGGCTATCGTCGTCGACGCGACGGCTGTCTTTTGCTGCCGCGCCACCTAGTAGAATATCATCATCGTCATCCATTGAAATCACGGAGTGTGATTTAATCTTAAACCCCTGCTCGTCAATACCTTCGTACGTGCTAAATGCGAGCGGCATAATGACAAGTCCACTTTTACATTTTTTCCCGTCGACCCATACCGCACCTTCGATGACGCCGTACTCTCGGCAAATACGGTCCATGACGTTAATATAAGACAACTCGCCGATTGAATCATTTACATACGCGGTTGCTTTTTCCAGTAACCAGGCGGGCATGATTTTTGCACCGCTGTCTTTGCAATACAACCACTCACAAGATTCGGTTTCGATTGCAGATTCAGATTCAATAGCTGCGGCGTCTTCTTCGGCCGAGGAATGTTCCGTCGGGACTGGAGTTCCAACGCACGGTCGATTAGCCTTTCGGGTATAATTTTGCGCGAATGAAATAATAAGTTCCTGCATACGAGGAAACGATCCATTTCCAAGATAAGCATTTAAAATATCTCGATGCGGCGAAATCGCCATATTTGCAATGCTGGTACTAGCAGCGGCGTCATGACGCGCCTTTGCATCTTGACCCAACCGGTACTGTTTGTTCATCGCGTCCATTTGTTTTTTGATTTGGATAACCATTTCTGCGCCGAGGCGGTAGTAATAATACTCTAACTTTTCGGAAAAAACTTTTTGAAATTCGTCTTGTTTTGTTTCAATAATGCCATCAAATTCGTGCGTGATCTTTGAAATAAGATTGGCTTTGGCGAGAGATGTCACTACCGTACTGCTTTCGGCGGTTATACCCGTATCCGTTGATAAACAATTGTTCTTCATAACAATCGCGCCCGGAACAATATTTCCGAAAAAATCCATGTTTTCGGGAGTAATTGACGTCGGGATCGTATCGTCTAGTTCCCACGTTCCGTTGGATCGCAGTTTATAGTACCGGTATTCTTTCGAGACTCCTCCCTCTCCCTCTTCGGGGTCTGGCTTGGGATCGTATGCATCCATGTTCAGTGTCGAATCCTCGCCAGTCGCTTCTCCAGGCAATGAAACGGGTCCTGAAAATTCAACAACCGCCCGGTCTTTTGATCCGGCACGAATTGGCCTTCGCCCGGCGATCATCGAGTCTACTTCAAACGCGCATTCAATCACATTCATTTTTTGTTTTCGTTTTGTCTGCTGCATGTGTTGAAATTTATCAATCAAAAATGCTTTAAAAACATCTTCGGGCATTTTGCGGCGTTCTTTTTCATATTTCCGGATAAACTCATAATCGGTCGAGTCATATGCGACATCATATGAAATGGGAACGTGCGGGCTTGCTTCATTATCAGCGTTTAGGTCCCCCATGTTTTCATACCGTTTGGCAAGAATAAACTTACCATTTTTGGGTTCTTTATTCGCGGTTTTCACGTCGGTTGCATCTTTTACGGCATTGACAATACCGGCGGCTTTTTCCGCTTCGCTTACGAAATGATCTATAACCCCGGTTACATTTACACCGTACAAGTTGTCACTGGTCATGTTAAGCTGTATTACCTCATTCATTAAACAACGCCCGAAATCAACAAAAAACATTCGACTTAGTACCTCCGAAGTTGAGAGAATTTTCTGCTGGTCGCTACCCTTTACCATCCACTCCTTTATGGGATATTTCGATACAACGGTTGTATCGAACACCGAATGCGACGACGACCCGTCTTTTTCCTTTTTAGATTTAGATGACGCTTCAAGCACCTTTCCAGATTTGGCGGTTTTGGGATCGGTCAACAGCGCATATAGCGCGTTCAACGTTGGTCCGTTCCCGGTACCAAAACCCGGATATGCAAACGACTCATACGCTTCGTACTTGCGCTTCATAAACTTCATTGTCGATTTAAAAACTTTAACATGTTCTCGAATAAATGCGCTGAAAATTGAAAACGTTTGTTGAGTTATATGCTCGGGCTGAATGAAAAATGGAGATAAACTCTTTATAAGAATGTGCGGAGACAGCGCGGTATAATAATTTTTGTAATACGACATTACCTTGTTTGCCAACTCTTCGGTAAATGGAATCATATTATACAACGCGGCCCGATTAAACTTCTTCGAAAAATACATTTCGGTTTGCATCGTGTTTGCAAACCGCTCATGGTACGGCACCAAGTCTTTCTCCGACTCACCAGGTCGTAAATCAACGCTATGGGTTTTAAACATTGATGCGCACGCTCTTTCGGTTCGTTCATCGCGACCGCTACCGCTACTGCCACCGCTATCGCCAAATGATCCCGATCCTAATGACCACCAATGATACGACGACGTTCCCAGTGGATCGCTTGATTCAACTATAAGGCGAGCGTTGGTTTTATCCATGATGGATGACCCTGGGGATTTAAGCGAACTATAGGATACAAACGGATACGGTCGTACCATAAATCCCGCCGGATACTCGGGAACGCTGTCTCCTCCTATGTACCTGCACATATTGAAACATGTCGTTTTGTTTTTATTAAATGCAGGAACCTGCATGCTTTTTATATTTGAACCAGTTGAAAAGCATTGAAGCGATGCCGATTTAAAAAGTGACTTATACAAGGTCGTTGTATCGTCGCTTATCGAGTACGGGGTTGTATTCATACGTATACTATTTAAATATGTTGAATAATACGACTTTCCGGTATAATATTGTTCGTATTCGGCTAGGTCTTTTATAATGCGATCCACAACATTGACTACGTCGACATCCGACGAATTTTCGAAATTAGTCTCTTCGCCAGCATCCACACAATAAATAGTGCGTTTTTGCACATAAATCGGCATTAACCAATCATTCGTAAAATTAATTTCCATTCCATCCGTCCGAAGACCGTCTACTAAAAGTGCGTGCATCATAGGCTTATACCCGTCTCCATAGTACGGTCGACGAACAAGATTACCGTGGTCGGCTTGAACCGAATATGTTTCGCGTAACTGGGTGTACCGCTCAATCATACGGCCGTATTCTTTCGTTGAAGCCAGATGGTGGCTTTTTGAGGTGGGAGCCATGTCGATGAGTGCTTCCAGAAGTTGTTGCTGCTGCTCTTCTAAACTGTAGTACCTCGATATTTCTTTGATAAACACAACCGGACTAGCATCATCCTCGCCTGCCGATCCAAACGTAATTGCTATCCGATCTCCTTCATCGATCAAAATCTTTTGCGCGGGACTACCGTCAATGGGTCCTGGAGGTGATTTTTGAAACTCTAAATTTACCTTTGCATACTGCGATCGCGACGCTTCATCTTGTTCTTGTTCTTCATTATCACCATCATCTTCTTTTCGAGCCTCTATTTCTTGTTGCTCTTCTTCTCTCGCTTGGTCTATTTTTTCACGCTGTTTTTGCTGTGCAAGCTCCTCTTGTTCTTTTACAAGCGATCTGGGTTTGTTACATACTTTAATACTACGAATATGCAGATCTTCCGAAAGACCTTTGAAACCAAAATCAATATAAATGAAAGGCGCATCGCGACCTTCTTGTTCTTGTTCTTGTTGGTCAGCGTATACCGAAATTCCAATACAATCGGTATCATCGGGAAGCGATATTATTTCACCATACACCATCAAGGTAACGTCATCTTTTTCAGTAACGTATTCGATTTCAATCCATTTCCCCGGAACAAGTCCCCTCTGTCGGGCATACCCTTGCTCTTTTTCATTACGATACAGTAATTCAATCGACTCAATCTGAAGCTCCGATGGGAACCGCCCGTTTGTTAATTCCAAAGTAAGAACTGGAGTCGGGTTTTGAAATGTAGAGGTTGCATCAGATGCCGTCGTTCGCATATCCGCGATTAAGCGTATGCTGATTTCGTCGATGTAATCAATAAAGTATATATTTTTGTTTATCTGTGATGATGCTACAAGTCGAATAATATCACCGCGCATCAATTCAACTATGGACCGCCTTTTACGGCGACGACTGGAACGCGCCTGTTCTGCCATTTATTGTTTGATGTTTATTTATGAATATATACTAATATGTACTAGTATTAAATTATTAAATTATTAATTACTTATACGTATTTTATTTCAAATTGAAATTTGAAATAACCCTTTATTTTATTTATTTCATTCATTCATTTTTCATTTTAATTTTCATTTTCATTTTCATTTTCTTGATGATCCTGATTTTCATTTTGATTTTTTTTCGACTTCCATTGTGTAAGATGTCGTTTACATAGAAACATCGCGTTACCTGTACCGCTGTCCGAACCTGATATGTAGTGAATGTTTGTAGATGACGTACATGCGGTATGTTTATTTTTAGAAGCTGAAACTGATACATGCTGACATTTTACGTTGCCCAAACTACACAATTTAATTGGAGAATTTATACCGTGAATCCGTTTTTCATTTACGATATATGGTAACAGTGAATTGGAATGAATTGTTCTGCAGTAAGGGCACTTTATTTTATCCTTACCAATCGGAGTGTTGTATTTGTTATTTACAAACGCTGGATTTGTTTTTTGATATAATGTTTCCGTGTATAGTGGAAAAAAATTAAACTTATGCCCGCACGGAAGCTCGATATATCCACATTCGAGTGGACGGTTTGTTAATAAACAAGTATCCAACGATGACTGCGCATTCGATTCTTCAAGTAACAGTTCTTTGTAAAAATTAATACCGCCTTCAATTTTGTACATTTGAAATAGATGAATGGGAATGGGATCACTTAAGTCGAATTAATAATTAAGTTCCATCGGTATAGGTTTATATCAGTTACAAAAAATATATTATAACATTATAACATTATAACATTATAACACTATAAACAAGGTTTAATTAGAATGACTACAAAAGCAGTATGGGGGCCGTGTGTTTGGTACTTGTTTCATACCATGGCTCATCATATCAAAGAAGATCACCCTAAATTTGAAACTATAAAAAACGAATTTATTTCATTTTCATTTCGTATAGCGACAAACTTGCCTTGTCCCGAATGTTCTCAACACGCGACTGCATACTTAAGTAAAATAAATCCCAAAATGATAAGAACAAAGGCGGATTTGAAGATGCTCTATATCAACTTCCACAACGTGGTAAACGTACGAAAGGGTAAACCAGTATTTTCACTGGAAGACGCTGATGCAAAGTATAAGAACGCAAACGTAAAATTGATTATCGAATACTTTTTTCAAATTTACGGAAAAAAAACAGTAAATGTCAAACTGATGGTAAACAACTTCCACAAGGACATTTTATTAAGCGAATTCAAAGCATGGATTACCCAAAATATAAGTGTTTTTATTTAATTTTTAATTTTATGTAAAAAAAATAAATTATACATGAACTATATAATAAACATAAACATAACCAAAAGAAAATGCAAAAACGTTACGCAAAAAATAAATCTTTACGATTAAAGAAAAAAATAACACGACGAGGGGGGGCAGGAGGAGCAGGGGCAGCGGGTAAAACGAAGAAAAAATCATCGTCGAGGTCGTCGTCCCCAAAAGAGTTGTGTAAATTCAGTCTTATGTGCAAAAATGGAGACTACTATGCAAGCGACTTCATATATACTTCAGAGGCTAGTGCAAGAGCTGCCGCCAAAAAATACGCGGCTACTAGAGGCGGCGTTGACCATGTTAGTCTCGCGTGTTCAAGATCGTCGTCAAGATCGTCGTCAAGATCGTCGTCAAGATCGTCGTCGCCAGAAAATATGTTGTGTAAATTCAGTCTTATGTGCAAAAATAGAGACTACTATGAAAGCGACTTCATATATAATTCAGAGGATAGTGCAAGAGCTGCCGCCAAAGAATATGCGGCTACTAGAGGCGGTGTTGACCATGTTAGTCTCGCGTGCGCATAAAAAAATGGCAACAAACCCACCGTTGCCTGCTGTATGCTTGTTATCTTAGCTATCGCTGTTACGAATTCTTAATAATTTAAAATGATCTGTCGTAATGATGACCTGACCGAGTACGAAGACCGCCCCTCGGAAGTGCATCAGCCGCCGCAGTGCGAAATGACTGAATGTACTCATCATTTGGGTGAGCGGCATGGCTGCGCAGGCGACTGGTAGTGACGATTGGACCAAGCGATTCAAGATCTTTGAGCGCTTCTCTTACTCTTCTTTCATACTTTTGCTGACGCTTCGATGAGATCGCTGGCTCCGTGTCGAGATGATTTGCCGCTGACTGGACTTGATTTTGTCTCGATTGTGTTTGGGTTGAACGACGCGACGTACCGATGATTGGTCCGAGACCCTTCAGCTCCTGACGACCGGGTTTAGTTGAATTGGAATTATTGGCACTGGCACTTGGCATTGGAATAGATTTGACTGTTGTTGTTGTTGTTGTTGTTGTTGTTTGAACTACTATGATATGAAGTGTAGAATTAAATCATATATCAATTTTTTTTCATTTTTAAATAAAATTGTCATTGTTTTGTTTATTTTATAATATTATTGTTATTATGTTATTATTTATTCTATAAGCACATGTGAATATGTCGAAAAAAGACGATCGATTTATGAGAATGGCATGTAACATTGGCCTAGAATCGACCATTAATATACGCCACGGTTGCGTTGCAGTATTGAATGGTAAGGTCGTCGCGCAAGGGTTCAATAATGAACGCTGTTTTTCAAGCGACGGCCTTATTCGAGAAACGTGGTGTTGTCATGCAGAAATAGACACAATACGCAAACTGTTGTACAGCGTTATTGGGCCCAAAACAAAAAATATAAACAGGGACAATACAAGATCAACTCGCCAATGGTATAAAATTCTTTCAAAGGTTACCCTCTATATCGCCAGATTACCTACTAGCTCAAAGGACGATTGCGGCAACGAGTCAAGTAGTTCGGCTCCATGTGTCAGTTGCATGTTGACTCTGCGCAGTCTTGGAATAAAACAAATTGCATACATTTCAAAAAATAGTGAATTTGTGAAATGTAAACCGTCAGAATATCATCACACGCACATTACAGCAGGAGACCGTTCAATATGTAAAAAGTATCAAATGAAATACATGCCGGATCCAGATTTTGTAAAAATAATTCATTAAGATCTATACGAGTCCTTCACTTGCGACAAGTATTTTTTCCAATATTGTAACTTTAATTTTTTCCATTTATATTCATTCCATTTGAAATGGTTTAATGTTAAACTTGAAACATATGTTTGCTACAGTTCAGTGCAAAAAACACCAAGGGTTATTATACCTTTTACACGAAGAATCATGCAAAAAGCGCTCCGCGTTCTATGGCCTCAAAATATCGTAACAATTCGGGGTGATAGGAGAGCGCTTTTGTTAGCATTTGCGTGCAAAAAACACCGCGTTCTATGCGTTCTATGTTTTTTAGAACGCGGTCCAAAAGTTCGGTTTTTGGGGGGAATGTTCTAAAAAAGTGAAAAAAGTGATTTTCCTAGAAAACGCTCTCATTTTCGAAAAAAAAGTTTATAGTTTGTTACGATAAAAAAAAAACTTTTTTTCTGAAACTTTTTCGGGAGTTTGAATTTTGGACATACTTTTTTATGTCCATTTTTGACTTTCTCAAAAAAGTTTTGGAAAAATGGATTTTTTGGTTTTTGGATTTCATGGATTTTGTTCTATGAAATATGAAATATGAAATATGAAATATGAAATATGAAATATGAAATATGAAATATGAAATATGAAATATGAAATATGAAATATGAAATATGAAATATTAAAAAAGGTTTAAAGGTACGGTTATAATATTAAATGTATCATTAAAATGAATTATATTTACTTTGACAATGAGGCCGACCTTGAACAACGCGTTGAGGAGTTTAAGCAAAATATTTCAAAAGTAATTTCGGATGAAGAAATAGATAAATGGACTTGGTCTGGTTGTGACGGTGACGAGAGTTATGGTATTCAATATTCGTGCCCGGTTGAAGAAAGTTTGAATATTGAAATACTAAAAATGACAAAAAATCAAAACAAACAATGGGTTGATAACGTATCAAATACGATTGCATGCGCCATAAGAGCAATCGCCTTTTCGATTAGCTGTATGGATAAATTCGGGCCTAATTTTCAAAAGAATTTTAAAAATAGAGAAATTTGTAATATTATGATTGTAAAAATGATTATTGGTATTTTATTCAATGATGATGATGCGGGCGAATCTGACGGAACAGAATACGCACAATTATACAAGATGGTAAAATTCAGGTGCTGTGAAGGGGATGGCCGTTATTGCAATTGCGAATGAAAAAAATGATCGTAATACGTGTCTGCAGCATTTTTGGGTTCGTTTTACACCCTTAAATATATGTAAAGTGTATCATTTCAAATCTTCAAGGGGTGTAAAATCAGAATTTATTCCTTGGAGGTTCGCCTGCTCCACCTGGAGCGCCCTTATAACTTCCAAACTCATTGAGCTGTATTACGCCCCAAAAACGCGTTCCGCGATGTTTTGAAATTTGAAGTTTTTGCGAATATTGCATGTTCGTAGATATACCCGATGCAGCATTCCGTGCTAATATAGAAGACTTGTTATCTAGAAGTTTACACACATACTTGGGTTTGTTGTTATTTTTATCCTTGATAAGCGATTGCTGGCCTGATGTAGTTGTTACACGACCTGGGATAGTATTGATCCCACCGGTTCCTGATCCTGGTGCACAGTTAGACATTTTGAGTTTTAGAAGTTAGTGTATAAATATTATTGTGTATATACCAATACATATATATAATAATATCAGGCTAATATGCCATGTGTCGCATATAAACGAAAAAAAAAATTGATTCTTTAATGCGCAGACTTTAAGTATAAAATCAGACAACATCCCACAAGTCAAATCAACCAAAATGAGCGGAAACGGAAACGAAATGAACGACAGCCAATTTTATGACGACGATACTGTATACTCTGTACATCCCGGCAGCGGCGACTATTCAGGCGAATTCCAACCTGATCCTATTTCTTCTACTCCAGTCAATCCAGTCTCTCCCGCTTCGGCGCCGACTCCAATCGAAGATGACCGTCCAGACACCAGCGTCAAGGCGTGCAAAAATGTTCGCGTGGTCTTTGTACATGACCTCAGCGGATCGATGGAGCAGCACATTCGTACTGTATCTACAGGGACAAACGAGTTCATCCAGGACCTGCAAATGCGCTACGAGGAGCCCTGTGACTACAATGCCCAGTTCCTGTTAATTACATTTTCGGGCGACAACATTACGGTCGGAGAATGGCGAAATATCGTGGGGCATCCACTCTATACGCCCGGCAGTTTCAAGTGTCATGGGTCTACCCCTCTTTGGGATGCATGCGACATTGGACTCGACAAAATCATCCGCGACTGCCAAGATGTCACTGCATGTATGTATACGTTCACCGACGGCGATGACAACAATTCAAAAAGAGCGACCCGAGAAACGATTCGCACCAAGGTGGCCTCCCTGGATCCAGCCAAGCACACCATGCTGTTCATTGGATCCGACCCAATGTCTCGTCGAAATGCAGACGACATCGGTCTTGACCGTCAAAGGTCGCTGAATCCGACATCAGATGATACCCCAACAGCAATCCGCGCGTGCACAAACACAATCGCCAGGTGTGTTACTGGTGAAACACAGACTCCGGAATTCAATGACAATGATATCCACATGTCTGAAGGACACCGTTAAAAATAAAAATCTCCAGGAAACAGGAAACAGAACCAGGTAAACTAATACATATTTTTTTATTTGTTCATCTTAATTTTTATATTTGTATATAAACTTTATAAAATAAAATAATTATTATTTCATTTTAGTATTATATCGTGAATTAAAATAGTAGTAACTTATAATATTACTAACTATTCAATGACGACGACCTTGAATGCACGTAAATATAAATTGGTACTTATAGACCATCGTGTTTCAGATATTGACTGCTTAATTAATTCTACAAACGACGATACATATTGTTTAGTATTCAATTATTTCCATGACACGCAAGATACGATTCTCTCGAAAATACGTTTCTTAAGTGGTACGAATACCTATATGTCGGATAATTTTTACTATGAAGAGCCGATTCCACCGACTCAAATGGATGCGTCGGGTAATTATTGCACGCCGTGTGAAGGAGGCATGGGCCAGCAGCTGTCGGTTACCGCCCCATTAGATGGATTCTATATGTCGTCATTTCAGTTACTTCCATCAACACTTTATGCGGAGCATTTGGAATATATTATGAATAATCCTCAGCAAGATATATCAGGCAATACGGACATATCTGGGAATGTAACAACTACTAGCAGTTGCTGGCCATTTTATCCCGAAAGTACGCACATCAGGAAATCACCGGTATTTTTTCAAAGGGCGAAACTTCAGAATATAGAAACAGCGCCGGAATCAGGAGCACAAGAAACAGCAGCACAAGAAACAGCAACGCCGGAGTCAGCAGCACAAGAAACAGCAACGCCGGAATCAGTAGATTCTAGTGCGAATGATATAACAGCTAATAATACTTCAACCGAAGATAATCAAATAAATATAGTTAGTGTTAGTGTTAATAAATACGTTGCAAGACCGTTAGTGTATATAAATCATTTGGATGAATTATATGAACTGGCCAAAGAATCAAAAGAAGCATCGTTATCGTCATCTCCGATCGTGTTTGATTCGGTCTGCATTATACAGCACTCGAATATAGAGGATTATGGATATAAGCTTGTTCATAGCGAATCCATAAATTCCGTAGTAAAAGACGTAAAAGAAACAGATCCAAACTTAGAATCTTGGTCATCGTTTGTGAATTTTATCCAGAATCTCAAGACAATATATGGAATCACTACACTCGATCTAGTAGCGTGTGCATTATATGCAAATGCGAATTGGAGATATATTATAGAGACAATTTCTTCCCAACAAAATATCACAATCCGCGCATCGACTGACGACACGGGTTCCGCGGCGATGGGTGGGGACTGGTTTCTGGAGTCGCACACCGGCGTTAACTTGAAGAACGTGTATTTCACGGAACTGATTGACGCGTATCGGGGCGTGTTGTGGGGGTTTACTGAGCACGTATTAATGATAACAAGTGCGGGGACCGTCTATGGTCTAGGGCAGAATGCGAATGGCGAACTGGGACTGGGCGATAATACTACTAGAACTGTGCCCACATCAATACCGCCTAGCAGTTTTAATAATGCAACCATTGGTGCAGTTTCAGGAGGGCAACATTCACTATTTTTAACAAGTGCAGGGGCAGTCTGGGCAACAGGTTATAATGCGACTGGCCAACTGGGACTGGGCAATAATACTAATAGAACTGTGCCCACGTTAATACCGCCTAGCAGTTTTAATAATGCAACCATTGGTGCAATTTCGGCCGGGTATTCGCATTCACTATTTTTAACAACTGCGG
>JGI25922J50271_10000117_pt1 | contig 22420 bp, 15 predicted proteins | sample LauGreSu1BDMLBDD_2_FD_50271 | JGI IMG/M metagenome (IMG submission 50271) | reverse complement strand
AATTAAAGGGTGAAAAAAATATCTTCATCTTTGTAATATGAAAGTTACGGGTTTTACCTTCATTAGGAATGCTTTAATTTACGATTATCCCATTCGTGAGGCTATTTTGTCCGTGATGCCGCTATGCGATGAATTCATTGTAGCCGTTGGTAATTCAGACGATGAAACGTTAGAGCTAATTCAGCAGCTTGATAGTCCGAAAATTAGGATCCTTGAAACGGTATGGGACGATTCCCTTCGAGCTAACGGCGAGGTGCTTGCTGTTGAAACCAACAAGGCCTTGCAAGCCATTTCTTCCGACAGCGATTGGTGTTTTTACATTCAAGGTGATGAGGTGTTGGAAGACGGATACCATTCCCTGATACGCGAGGCCATGGAGTTTTATCGAGAAGATTATAAGGTGGATGGTTTTTTATTCAATTACCATCATTTTTATGGTTCATACGATTACGTTGGCGCTTCAAATTCTTGGTATAAAAAGGAAATAAGAATTATTCGAAAGGTAGGTGGAATATATTCATACCGGGATGCTCAAGGATTTCGTAAAGATGACAATCAAAAATTAAATGTGGTGGCTTTGCCTGTTCATATACACCATTACGGCTGGGTTAAAGAACCTCAAGCAATGCAACGAAAGCAATTGAATTTTAATAAATTGTGGCACGACGATGCCTGGATTGAAACCAACGTTCCTTCGGTGGAGCAATTCGAGTATGAAAGGCATTTAACCCAAGTGAAACGGTTTACAGGACAGCATCCAAGTTTAATGCATCATCGAATCGCAGCCATGAATTGGAAATTTACCAGCGATATTTCGATGGAACGCAGAAACCTCAAAGATCGTTTAAAAGATGCATTGCTTTGGATTGGAATTAATCCGAATTATTCCAATTACCGGTGCATTGGCCGGTTTAGACCTTCGCGCAGTTAAGGATTCATGAATACAATGTAAGCATTTAAACTGGTTGCAATTACTACCCAAATGGCATAGGGTAGGAGCAACCAAGCCTTCCAAGAGCGCAAAGGAATGAAGCGTAACAATGAAAAGTATATGACGGCGGTCAATGCAAGTAAATCAATCAAAGCAACTTCGGTCCAATGGTATTTAAAAAACAAGGGATTCCATGCCACGTTCAATACCCATTGCAGTAGATAAACTCCCCAAAAAAGCCGCTTATTTTGGAATTGGACAACAGCGAAAGCAAGATATATACTGTAACACACCATCAAGAAAGTCCATGCTGCACCAAAAACCCAACCCGGAGGGGTCCATGGGGCTTTGTTTAAGTTTTGGTTCCAATCCGAAGCGACACCATCGGCCGTAAAAGACCCTCCTATGGCTAAAGCACCGAAATTAAGGAATAGAAATAAAAGAATGAAGGCGGTTCGTTTCATGCCGTTAAACTTTGTTGGATTTGTTGAATTTTTTCATGCAATGAAAGGCAAAGAACCTCGTTCGTGATGCCTTTATCCGGATGGAAGTTTTGCTGAAAATTAGGCAATGAAAAATGGTCTAAAATTTCCGCTTGATGCCTAGGGAATCGCTCCAATGCTGCGGTCATTACTCCCATTCCTCCTCGAGGTCCTGGAGAAGTAGATAACAGAAAAAAACGGATGTTTTCAAACGTCTTCTGTTGATACCTAGAACACCAATCAAAGAGGTTTTTAAATGCTGCCGTATAGCTGCCGTTATGTTCCGCTAAACTCAAAACAACGAGGTCAGCACGTTTCAATTTTTCCATGAAGTCAATGACAACGGATGGTATACCCTCAGTTTCCCGATCTTCACTGTATATAGCGCATTCATAATCCGAAAGGAGTAATGTTGCTACTTCTGCACCTTGGAAGAGTTGTGCTACGTGTTCAGCAAATTGCTGATTGATTGATTCTTTTCTCGTTGAGGCGCCAAAAGCAATTATGTTCATTTTGTCTAGTATTGAATTTCTAAGTTTAGTTGATTCAGGCTTTTGGTAAACAGATACTGCTCAACCGCATATAATCCGTTGAATTTTTCTAGGTCTAATGGCCCAAAATATTGAGCATGCATTGTTTTAGGTGAAATGATCAACAGACAAAGGACACCAATTTTTTTCATGCTGTAATAATCGACCATTGATACTTGGTTACGGAATAAAAATTACAAGGATCCACATGTAGAATATTAATATTCAAGCACCGCTAATATTTCGGGATGCATGAATTCACCTCCGGGATGTTTTGCGGTATAGTCCAAGTTCAACCAAACCTCACCTCGCTCGTTAACATGATAATTCAATCGTTGGCCACTGGCTTCGTTTTTGAATAAATCACTTTTAATGATATAGTTGAGGCGTTCCATGTCGTTTTCGTTTCCTATAAATAATTCAGGGTAAACATGCCCGGTTGTACTAACGATTCTTGGTTTTCCACCGATTGACTTGATGCACGAGTACATTAATATGCTATAATCGTCGCAATCTCCCGAAAGATGCTGAACGGATTCACTCGCCTTCGCAAAATACTCTAAAAATTTCGGGTCATGAACGTAGTTCCAATTTTGGTTAATCTCTTTGAAAACAGCCAAGCACTGGATGAGTTGGCGGTCGTCGTAATACTCTTTTTTCTCCTCTAAAAAATGCTCCCGCGTTGCTTTTAGGGCAAAATTACGCACCAAAGGATTTTCAAAATCCGCTGCATTAATAAACGCTTGTTTCTCGGGGAAAGGTTGCAGTTTTGATGTGATAACCTCAATAGGATAGGGGCTTTCATTCATTGCAAAGAGCATGTATTTATAATCCTTGTATACGGATACAAAACCGTATTCCCCGGAAATACTCCCAATGGTTAAGATAATCATGACGGTAATAAAAAGGATAGTGATTATTCTTTTGAANAGAAAATAGAACAATTCAACTATTCCAAAACATAATACTCCCAATAAAATTCGGTCGAGGTGATAATTCCAATCTAAGTCGGGCAGTGATTTATGAGCAATAATNAATAACGGAAAAGTAAGCAGGTGGGTGAACAAAGAGGTGACTTTGTACAGTAGTTCGTTGCTCCTNGGTTTCGTCCTATCAGGATATTCCTTCATGATTTCGACGTTCTTTCATNTTAAAATTCGCCAACATGAATCCTAATTTTAGCTTGCAGGCTTTCGATGGTCTCCCATTCATGGTTGTCTTTGGAATTGTACGAAAATCCTTCCGTAACGCGCTTTGCTTGATGGGCTTGAATGTATTCGTTCAAATTCCAAAAAGGAGTCTGGGGTATGATGGTGTAGTATTTTCCTAGATCATAGGTGAAAAAAGAATCCGAAGAACTGATCATTTCTTCGTGAATTTTCTCCCCCGGTCGAATGCCAATGATCGGCTTTTCACAGTCCGGGCCAATGGCCTCTGCAACGTCCGTTATGCGGTAGGATGGAATCTTGGGTACAAAAATCTCGCCTCCCCAGGCATGTTCCATCGCGTGCATGACCATATCAACGCCCTCCTGCAACGAAATATTAAAGCGGGTCATTTCCGCCACCGTTATTGGTAAAATACCGTCCAATTGCTTGCGTTTGATGAAGTAGGGGATTACCGAACCGTTGGATCCCATGACGTTGCCATAACGCACCACCGAGAACTTAATGTCTTTTTTTCCACGGATGTTATTGGCCGCTACGAAGAGTTTATCTGAAGTAAGTTTGGTAGCCCCGTAAAGGTTAATGGGTGCACATGCTTTGTCGGTAGACAGGGCAACGACATCCTTTACGTTCGAATTGAGGGCCGCTTTAATCACGTTTTCGGCACCTCCAACATTGGTTTTAACGCACTCATCNGGGTTGTATTCGGCAATGTGTACGTGCTTCATNGCNGCNGCATGGATTACGCTGTCGATTCCTTGAAATGCGCGCTCCAATCGCTCATAATCCCGGACATCTCCAATAAAATAACGTATTTGTGGGTATTTTGAAACAGGAAATTCCTGCTCCATTTCAAACTGTTTTTGCTCGTCCCTTGAGTAAATTACCAAACGTTTTACTTGAGGGTATTGGCTGAGGATATGGCGTGTAAGAGCTTTCCCTAAAGATCCCGTGCCTCCGGTAATTAAAATAGATCGATCGTTCATGTTAACAAAGTTACATTATTTCTGCGGCATGTCTTCTGCGAATTCCTTCAAACTCATGCGTTCGAAGGCATCAATCATGCTCGTTTTACTTGCGTTGATTATCCTTATTCTATGCCTTGCTGTAAATCCTTTTATCAACCAATAGCCTTCAAAAGAAAGGTAAAACTTATGGATGATTTCATGCAGTTTTCGCGGTTGTTGAATTCGGTCCTCCATTTTCATAGGTTTACTGCCTTCGGTATCGTAGTAGTGCACATGCCGCAACAAGGCTTCATTAGCCTCATTGACGGATAGATCGGCTAGCCACGAATGGTCGGCGCCAACGAGTGCAATCTCTCGATAACCAAGACGAATGCCAACCATGATGCAAGGAATAAGTACGTTGTGCGGCCTCGGCATTCCCCATCCTTTTCGATAACCCCAATGCGACCAAAAGGGAAGTCCTTCGATGGGGGTTTGGTTGAAATAGGCAGCGTCGATGTTGGGATTGGATGCGAGTAATTGCTGGAAGGCTTCGCTTTTTTTGGCGCGAAAAGGCACCAATAATGTCATTTTCCAGGTAGTTTTGGATTGTAGGTTTTTGTATAAATCCCGATTGAATCCTATGTAGAGCTCATTCAGGTCTTCGTCCGCTTGAAAGTAGGTTACCGCATTGAGTAAGTAAAATCGAGGTTTTAGCACTTCAAATTGATCATGGCTTGCAGCGTTATTGACGGCCAAAAGATCATACAATTGAATCCATTCCGAATCAGTGGCTAACGTTTCATTCAACGACGGCCCGTTGCCTAATACTAACAGCGGTTTGCTCGGTTGAATGTTGGATACGATGCCTATAAATTTGCTTTGAATTATCACGCGAAGGGCGCTTTGCTTGGTTTGCAACCACAACTTCACCCCATTATTGATAGAACTCAGCCAATTCATGTTCCTTGATACTTGAAAAGTAAGCCGCGGGTTACCCAGAAACGAAAGAAAAGGATCATGTTTCCTTTTGTGACTTGTCCACGGAAAGCATACAAAAACCACAAGACGATGCTTCCCGACCATTTAATTCCCTCGGATATTAGGCGTTTGACATAGGAAATAGTCCCTTCGTTTTTACTGCGCAAACGCTCACTGATACCCGTTCCTAAGGCTTGTTTTTTAATGAAATCAAAGGTCGTTCGTTCCAAGGGAACGCAGTGATAGACCATGGCATGGGGCACATATCGAACCGAAATGGATGCTCGGTAAATGCGGTTGAACAAATCTTTTTCCTCGCCTCCGTACAACCGTTGGCCAATGCGACCTAGTTCCACATTAAAGCATCCGATGCGATCAAAGACTGAAATTCTGAAGGCCATATTCGATCCGCGCGGATAGTCTTTTTCGAAAAAAAAGGCTTGGGTTCCTTGGTCGAAATACCCCAATAGTGAATTCAAGTAGGGGTTCTCCCAAGAAGGTTTAATCTCTTCATAATGAAGGTGAATAGGCCCTCCAATAGCACCGCATTCAGGGAACTCGTTAAATTCTTTAATCAACGATTCAAGGTAGTTGGGGGCAATAAAAGCATCATCATCCAAAAAGGTGATGAGTTGGGCCTTTGCCTCCTTGATGGAGCGGTTCCGAGCATGGGAAAGTCCTTGTGAGGTTTCAAGAAAATAATGCGCGGTGAACGAGGGGTTTGACTCAATAAATTTTTCAAATAATCACGGGTATTTCCCGGGGAATTATTATCGATTAGCAAAATTTCAAAACGCTGTGGTTCCAGCGTCTGTGCGACAATGGACGCGAACAACTGTGGAAGGTATTTTTCCCGGTTGTAGGTGCATATTGCAACGGAAATTTCAGCGGTTGGCAACGATTAGANTTTTTGTTTCAAAATGCTTAGTGCTTCAGGTAATCCTTTCGGGTTTTTTCCTCCAGCCGTTGCGAAAAATGCTTGTCCACCGCCGCCACCTTGTATTAAAGGCGCTACTTCTCGAATCCATTGCGTGGCATTCCAGGCCTTGCTTTCGATTAAGCTTTCTTCAATCATGACACTCAAACCGCATTTTTCACCATCGACGTTACCTATGATTCCCACAAACGATTGAATCTCACCTTTCAGCTGAAATAGAATATCCTTTACGGAATTGCTGTCCAAAGGTAACTGAACGCAAAGAACTTGCATCCCATCGATGGTTTCGAGTTTTGACTTGAGGTCTTGCTTGATGGTTTTATTCCGTTCTTTGATCAACAATTCTATTTCTTTGGTCAAGGCTTGGTTTTGATCCGCCAAATCCTCAATGCTTTTCAACAGGTCTTTCGGATTTTTGAAGTGAGCACGTACGCGAGCCATTAAGGCGGTTTCTTCTTTGTAGTGTTGCTCTGCAGCGTTTCCGGTGATCATTTCGATGCGTCGAATACCAGCAGCTACTGCAGCTTCGGATTGCACTTTGATTAAGCCAATCTCACCCGTAGCGTCGACGTGGGTTCCACCACACAATTCCAAGGATTCTCCGAATTGTATCACCCTTACTGTATCGCCGTATTTTTCTCCAAACAAGGCCATTGCCCCCATGGCCTGAGCTTCGGCAATGGGCGTATTTCGGAGCTCTTTCAATCGGGTATTCGCAGCAATTTGTGACTCAACACGCTTGATGATGTCGTGCATTTCTTCATCGCTGACCTTGGCGAAATGGGAAAAATCGAACCTCAAATACTCCGGACTGACCAAGGAACCCTTTTGTTCTACATGATTCCCGAGCACTTGACGCAGGGCATGATGTAGTAAATGGGTGGCGCTGTGGTTCTTTCGAATGTTGTTTCGGCGCACTTGATCCACGATGGCCTCGAAGGTTTGATCGAGGTTATTGGGCAAGTTTTCGCATAAATGAACGATCAGGTTGTTTTCTTTTTTGACATCAAATATTGGGGTCTTGTTTCCTTGTGCATCAACCAACCAACCGGTATCACCTACCTGACCACCGCTTTCAGCATAAAAAGGCGTTGTATCCAGCACGATTTGGTAAAAGGCTCGGTTTTTCTGGTTTACCTTGCGGTAACGCAAGATGTTAGAGGAGCACTGAAGGAGGTCGTATCCCACAAATTCTGTCGGAACCTCGTCGTTGACGTGTTGCCAATCATCCGCGGTAACGCCTGTTGCGGCGCGCGATCGTTCTTTCTGTTGCAGTAATTCTGCATTGAATCCCGTTTCATCGACCGTAAACGAATTTTCTCGAGCAATTAATTGGATCAAATCCAGCGGAAAACCGTAGGTGTCATACAGTTCAAATACGGTGCTTCCGTTCAGGTGTCGTTGGTCAGACTTCATGGAGTTTTCCATGAGTAAATCCATGCGCTTGATGCCTTGTTCCAAGGTTCTAAAAAAACTGAGTTCTTCCTCNCGGATTACTTTAACTATCAAGGCCTCTTGNGCAATCAACTCCTGGTAGGGACGTCCCATCTGTTCGATTAATACCGGAACTAAACTGCATAAAAACGGTTCGTTCAATTCCAAGGTTTGATAGCCGTAACGAACCGCTCTGCGAAGAATTCTTCGAATTACATAACCCGCCCCTGAATTCGAGGGAAGTTGTCCATCAGCAATGGAAAAAGCAATCGCACGAACGTGATCTGCGATGACCCGCAGGGCGATGTCCGTGGATTCATTGATTCCGTAGCCCTTCCCGGAATGTTGCACCATGTGCTGGATCAAGGCTTGGAATAAATCCGTGTCGTAGTTGCTTTGTTTGCCTTGCAAGGCCATGGCAAGACGCTCCAATCCCATTCCCGTATCCACGTGGGTTTGCGGAAGAGGCTCAAGGCTACCGTTGGCTTTACGGTTGAATTGCATGAAAACTAAATTCCAAATTTCAATGACTTGTGGATGGTCCTTATTCACCAAACTTGCTCCAGGAATGCTTAATTTATCGTCTTCGCTTCTTAAGTCGACATGAATTTCCGTACAAGGACCACACGGTCCGGTGTCGCCCATTTCCCAGAAGTTGTCTTTTTTAGAGGCCATTAATATGTGGGCAGGGTCCACGTGTTTTAACCAAAATTCTTTTGATTCGTTGTCGGCTGCAACCTTGTCTGTGGCATCACCTTCGAACACGGTGATATAAAGATCTTTTGGATTCAGTTGATATTCTTTCGTTAAGAGTTCCCAAGCCCAATCAATGGCGTCTTGCTTGAAATAATCTCCAAACGACCAATTGCCCAACATTTCAAAAAGGGTGTGATGGTAGGTATCCACGCCCACTTCTTCCAAATCGTTGTGTTTTCCAGAAACGCGAAGGCACTTTTGCGAATTCGCAATTCTGGGAACAGGGGCGGGCTCATTGCCAAGAAAATAATCCTTGAATTGGTTCATGCCCGCATTCGTAAATAGCAGGGTGGGGTCATTTTTGATGACTAAGGGTGCCGAGGGTACAATCTTGTGACCTTTCTTTTCAAAGAAGTCAAAATATCGCTGTCGAATTTCAGATACGGTCATAACATGCTNCAGTAAAGCGCAAAGGTAGAAAAAAAGAAACGTAGGCTTTTCATTCCTTGCGCAATGCACTAATTTTACGCTATGGAATTTATTGCAAAAGAATTGGCGGATTATGCCAATGCCCATACTTCTTCATCATTCGCATTGTTGCAACGAATTGAACGAGAAACGCACCTAGAAGTATTGCAACCGCGGATGTTGAGTGGTCCCTTTCAAGGACGATTGCTCTCGTTGATTTCAAAATTAGTCCAGCCCAATAGAATATTGGAAGTCGGAACGTATACCGGTTATTCGGCCCTTTGCTTGGCGGAAGGTCTAACGAAGGAAGGGAAAATAATAACTTTGGACGTAAATGAAGAACTTCATAAGCGGGTACAGGGTTATTTTGATGCATCGGAGTATAGCGAACAAATCGATTACCGCATCGGGGATGCTTTAAACCTCATTCCTGCATTGAACGAAAGCTGGGATTTGGTATTCATAGATGCGGATAAAAAAAATTATCTAAAGTACTACGATTTGGTGATTGATCGGGTTAGGTCTGGAGGATTGATCCTGGCGGACAATGTGCTTTGGTCGGGAAAAGTAATCGACGAAAAAGCCCAAGACATGGAAACCGTCTTGTTGCGCGAATACAACGAACGAATCAACCGCGACGATCGGGTAGAAAACATTTTATTGCCTATTCGCGACGGAATCATGGTTGCGCGGAAAAAATGAAAAGGACCCTCATAAAAACGGCTGATGGTTCTTACACATTATATGTTCCAGAGTTGGACGAACATTACCATTCCATTCATGGAGCGCTGCAAGAAGCGGAGCACGTTTTTATAAAGCATGGAATCGAGCTATTCAAACATCAGGATAGGATTCAAGTACTTGAAATGGGATTAGGAACTTGCCTCAACGCATTTCTAACATCTCGTTGGTCTTTGGAAAATGGGAAAGATGTGCGTTATGTTGGGGTAGAGGCTTATCCGGTGGAAGCAGAGGTCATTGGCCAGTGCTTGGATGCCTTGGGTGACGTAGAAGTAAAAGAGCGTAGTTTTTTTACCGATTTGAGTTACGGGCAAAGACAAGCGTTGGGAGGGTTTCAACTAGAGGCATTGCATGCTACATGGAATTCTCTGTCCTATGTTAAAGAATTCGACCTCGTATATTATGATGCCTTTGGTCCTCGCGCTCAAGCGGAGATGTGGACCTTAGAGCATTTTAGCATAGCGTTCGATTCGTTGAAGTCTGGGGGGCTCCTAACCACCTATTGTGCTAAAGGTCAGGTGAAAAGGGATTTGAAATCGGTGGGTTTTGAGGTGGAATCGCGACCAGGACCTCCCGGAAAGCGGGAAATGACTTTGGCGTGGAAGCGCTAACTTAAGCTTGACAACAGGTTTTCAATTGATTCAAGACTAGCGCGGTTGCGCCCCATATCCAATAGCTTCCGAATTGAAAACCCGGTACCTTGCGTTGAAATAAGGAATTCCTTTCTAAGGGGAGTTCACGGTGAATTATTGGGATGTTGTGAACTAACTCAGGCAAAGGCATTTCGATGCATTCTACCACTTCCCGCACATTTAATGACACTGCGGGTTTGGATTCGTGGAAGAAGAGAAAGGGCGTCATTTCAAAATTGGATACTGGAATATATACGGGGGTAAGAGGTCGTATGAGTTTTCCTGATTCCAAGGGAATTCCCAATTCTTCATAACACTCTCTGCGTGCAGTAAATTCTAAATTCGGATCGCTTGTATCCATTTTGCCACCGGGAAAGGCAATTTGACCGCTGTGTTTTCCGTCGTATTCGCTTCGCTGTATCAAAAATATGGACAGGGCATCGTCCTCATTCGGAAAGCAATGAATCCCAACCGAAGCTTGACGGATTTGGATTGAACCTTGTTTTGCTTGGCTGGAAAGCGTTCTTCCACTCGGTAATAGCGGGAGATGGTCATCTTCCGAAAGCGGTCTGTGAGTAAGTCGATCGAGGTAAGTGGAAAACAAAGCGAACGGTTTTGAACAAAATTAATCGTTTGTGAAGAATTCGTTAATAAATAGGTGTTTTTGTAATGTACCCTCTTTTTTTAGGGGGTGTGTTGAAAAAATGTTTGAAATTTTTGAGGATTGCCTATTTGAAAAAGGGGTATCTTTGTAAAAAATTAGAAAAATGCCTGAAAAAAGACTTGCAGCCTACCGAGATGTTTTGAATCGAACCCCGAAAACCGTCGAATTGCATCAAAAACTTTCCGAATTGTTCGGTACCCTTGTTTTTCATAGCGATGTAATGCGCGAGTATTTGCCTTCAGAAACGTATAAGTCAATGATGGAGGCGATTCAAACCGGAACGCGCTTGGACCGTAAATTAGCGGATTCAGTCGCTACGGCCATGAAGGATTGGGCTCTTTCGAAAGGAGCTACCCATTATACCCATTGGTTTCAACCCTTAACCGGAACCACGGCGGAAAAACACGATGCCTTCTTAAAACCGGTCGGTCCTGGTCGCGCTATTGAACGCTTCGACGGCGATATGCTCGTGCAACAAGAACCGGATGCGTCTTCTTTTCCAAATGGAGGCATTCGAAATACCTTTGAAGCCCGAGGGTACACTGCTTGGGATCCGTCTTCGCCAGCCTTCATCATTGGAAAAACCCTGTGCATACCTACGATTTTTATTTCCTATACCGGAGAATCTTTGGATTATAAAACGCCTTTACTTAGGGCCTTGAATTGCATCGATAAAGCGGCGGTTGAGGTGTGTCAATTGTTCGATAAAAACGTCATTAAAGTCAATACCACCTTGGGGTGGGAGCAAGAGTATTTCTTGGTGGACCAAGCCTTGTTCAATGCTCGACCGGATTTGATGCTTACCGGAAGGGCGCTTTTCGGTCATGCCCCCGCCAAAGGTCAGCAGTTAGAGGATCATTATTTTGGTTCCATTCCAGAGCGCGTCAACGCTTTCATGCGGGAATTTGAAATTGAATCCTTGAAGTTGGGTATTCCTGTCACAACACGTCACAATGAGGTGGCACCGAACCAGTTTGAATGTGCCCCGATTTTTGAAGAGTGCAACCTTGCCAACGACCACAACCTTCTACTGATGGATTTGATGGAGAAAATTGCGCGAAAGCACGACTTCCGGGTCTTGTTGCATGAAAAACCTTTCGCGGGAGTGAACGGTTCCGGAAAGCATAATAACTGGTCGTTGAGCACTAATACGGGGGTGAATTTGCTGGCGCCCGGAAAAAACCCGAAAAGCAATCTGCAGTTTTTAACCTTTTTCGTGAATACGATTAAGGCAATTCACGACAACGCCGACTTACTCCGCGCCTCCATTGCTTCTGCAGGGAACGACCATCGCCTTGGGGCCAATGAAGCACCACCTGCTATTATTTCCGTATTCATAGGAAGCTCATTGACGGCCGTATTAGACGACCTCGAGAAAAACATTAAAGCGGGGAAAATGACTCCGCAGGATAAGACAGAGTTGAAATTAAACATCGGTAAAATCCCACAAATTTTATTGGATAACACGGACAGAAACCGTACGTCACCTTTTGCCTTTACCGGTAACAAGTTTGAATTCCGTGCGGTCGGTTCTTCGGCCAATTGCTCGTCGGCAATGATAGTGCTGAATACTATTGTGGCAAATCAGTTGATTTCTTTTAAAAAGACCATCGACGCGCGCATGGCGAAAGGGGAGGGTAAAGATGAGGCGATATTGAAAGAGCTTCAAGTGTTGATCAAAGCTTCCAAAAAGATACGATTTGAAGGAAACGGCTACGGGGAAGAGTGGAGAATAGAAGCGGAAAAACGGGGTCTCTCCAACCGAAAAGATACTCCACGAGCCCTTCAGGTGTACCATGAAAAATGGGTGGAGGATTTGTTCCAAAACATGGGCGTTTTGAATCCAAGAGAGCTTGAAGCGCGAAGAGAGATTGAATTTGAAGGTTATGTTCTGAAGATTCAAATCGAATCCCGCTTAATGGGGGATTTGGTGAACAACAATTTCATGCCGGCAGCGATAGAATACCAGAACAAATTGATCCAGAACATTCAAGGGATTATTGGTGTCTTTGGTGAAAAGAAAGGCAAAGAAATGGCCAAGGCCCAAATCGATATGTTGCAAGAGGTTAACTACCATTTAAATGCGATGAAGGAAGCCTCGGAACAAATGTTGGAAGAACGCAAGAAGGCGAATTCCATGGACGATGCAGAGCAAAAAGCGCTGGCCTATTGCGATCATGTGAAGGTGCATTTTGATGAAATCCGCTACCATGCGGATAAACTGGAAATGATTGTTGAAGACGAATTATGGCCTTTGCCGAAATTCCGTGAATTGCTCTTTATCCGATAACTTGAGGTTCCTGCTTGTATTTTTGGTGCTTGTCGGTTGGTCTTCAATGTCCATGGCCCAGGAACCGTTTCTTTTGGATACCGTGAATCCCTTGGCCCACGCAAGAGCCCTTCGTTGTGCGAAAGGCATGGTGTATTTGGGTGATAATCTTGGCCGTTGTTTTTCGTACAATTCCATCACGGGTGAGCTGAAGGTCTTGAACGTGCAAAATCTCGAAATACGCGATGTTGAGGTTAATCAATGCGGTATTTTGTGGATGCAAACGGGAGATTCCGGAAAGGTTTTCCACCATACCAAAAGCGATCCTATTCTTTTTCCAAAGCCTGAGGGTAAAAGTGTCTTTTTCGATGGATTCGCGGTAAAAGATTCTTTGGTCTTTATCATGGGAGACCCGGTGAACGGTGAGTTTCAAGTTTATCTTTCCTACAATTTCGGAAGGCAATGGATTCCCGTCAAGGGTCTAAAGGCCTTTGAAGGAGAAGCCGCCTATGCGGCGAGTGGAACCACCGTTCAAATTCAAGATAAAACCTTGTATTTTGTAACCGGAGGAACTCATTCGCGCATTTTTATTGGCAAAAAGTGGGGTAAGCGCTGGAAGTCATATAACATTCCTTTTGCCAGCGGAGAAGGGGAGGGTGCCTACTCATTTTGTGCCATCGATCGCAAGCATTTCGTTGCGGTGGGTGGGAATTACCAATTTCCGGAGCGCAGAAGCAGGGTTTGTTTTACTTCTTCAAATGGCGGTAAAACGTGGAAGGAATCCACTGTTCCTCCCATGGGTTATAGGTCCTGTGTGATCCATTTTCAAGGGGTTACCTTTGCATGTGGAACCAACGGGTTGGATTTTTCCACGGACGGAGGACAGCATTGGACCGCTTGGAAACAAGGGAATTTTCTGGCCATGGACGTTTCCGAAAACGAGCAGCTTTGGATTACCTTGAACCGAAATTTGGGGCTTTTACAACTTGAACCGGTCCGAATGGCGGTTTTGATTAAAAATTAGGTGCTAATCGACGCGAAATTTATTGGTTTTAACAAGGCAACTTAAAGGGTACGAATGCGTTTAAGCGACACGTGTTTTTTTATGGTCAAACATAGTTTATTCCGTTAAAAAAAGCGTAATTTCGCCTAACCTAATTTATGCATTGGATTCGTACGGTACTGGTTTTTTTATGTCTTCCCGTTCTCGGATGGTCGCAGCTAACCGCATCATTTACCACATCGCCCGCTGCTAACAACAATACCATCACGGTTTGTCAAGGGTCTACGGTATTGTATACCAATACGTCTACTGGAACCAATGCCTCAACGAATTACAACTGGAACTTTCAAGGAGGGAATCCCAACAATTCCAACCAAATCGGTCCGCACAATGTTACCTACAACAATCCCGGAAACTACACAACGACCCTGAATTTGGGCAATGGAGTCACTTCTCAAGTGAATGTTACAGTTGTTGCCAATAACCTTAACCCATCGCTAACCTTGACCAGTAATACTTCTTTCGGTTATTCCACATCAACGATGAACGGAATGACCATCTTTCGAAGATGTGGTTACAATACCGGTAATTTTTCCTTTTCCGATCCTACGATAGCTTCCCATCCCGTGGGAACTACCTACGCCTTGATTTGGGGAGATGCTACCCCGAATGGCACAAGCGCCCCTCCAATTAGTCATGTTTACAGCGCCCAAGGCTATTATAACTTAACTTACCAAGTTACTTTGCCAGGGGGCTGTGTTTTTACTCAAAACTACTTAGTCTACGTTGGGAATAGTGCACCTACAATATCATTAACTGGTTCTGGGGCGTCATCGTGCTTACCGAATCCTTATTCATTTCAAGTGGGAACGCAAGGTCCCGTCCCACCAGGAACGGTATTTCAAATCATATACAACGATGGAACACCCACCACAACCTTGAATGGATTAAATCCCAATCCGCAAACGATCAATCACGTTTTTTCTCAAACCTCATGCGGTGTCAACACCACCATTCAAAATCAGACGTATAACAATTCATTTTCCATACAGGTATTAGCAAGCAATGCTTGCAGTCCGCAAGGAACGTTTGCAGCGATTGGCCCTATTGCTGCAGGAGGCTCGGTGAATGCAGTTGTAAGTGCAAATCCGAACACCAACGTAATTTGTGTTAATCAGCCGTTAACGTTTAACGATGTGTCCAATCATGGTACCAATGTTAGCAATGGGGGGTGTGATTCTCTTTTCGGACGGTATTGGACGATTTCGCCCAACTCAGGGTTTACCACTTCTGGTACCTTGGGAAGTCCTGCCGGGTTTCTTCCCAATTTACCGAACGGTTATGACTTTTTTTCTTGGAACAACGGTTCAGCAGCGCTTCCAGTTACCTGGACGGTTCCAGGGAATTATCAAGTAGTACTGCATCTTGGGAACAATTGCGGTATGGATTCCGTGATTTACAACATTTGTGTAGTTGCCGCTACAGTGGCGAATTTCACCTTGCCCCAGGCAACGGCGTGTGCTCCGGTGAACATTTCCCCGAACAATACCTCGAGCACTCCGGGCTGTAACCTCACGAATGTTTTCAGTTGGGCTGTTACTTCGACGAATCCTCAGAATTGCAATTTCAACGGAGGACCTTCGGTGCAGCCTGCCAACTCAGCCCTTGCCAATCCTACCTTTAGTTTTAACGGTCCCGGAGTTTACACCATTCAATTAACCTTAGGATTGAGTAACCAGGTGCTTGGTGCGTCTTGTGCTCAAACCACCTATTCACAACAAATTACCATTAAGGGACCGCCTCAGTTTACGATCAATCCCGTAGGTCCTATTTGTGCGGGCGGTTCGATTTCTCCTACGATTGTGATGAACAATTGTTATGGAACCACGCCTAACACCTATGCTTGGGATTTTAACCCTGGAAATACCATTCCTGCAGGGAGTATCCCAAATCCTACTTCGGCTAATACCCTAAATCCAGGGAGTATAACTTACCCGTCTTCGACTGGTAGTCCCTTTCCCTTCAACCTTACCGCGACCAACGAGTGCGGTCCAACCACGGTGGCTTCTACCGTGGTGGTCAATAATCCTGTCGTAGTGACGCCTGGTTCGTATGGTCCTTATTGCTTGAATACCCCCGTGCCGCTTAGCGGAACCGTAACAGGAGGGGTGCTGACCGGATATTGGACGGCCAATGTTGCAGGAGGCACGTTTAATCCCATAGGTTCGGGTGGAGCTAATTCCGGTGCCTTAATTTCAACGTATACCCCTCCATCTGGATATTCCGGAAATATCGTTCTTACCCTTACCTCTGGTCAGCCTCCTGCACCATGTCCTGTCGTAACGGCCCAAACCACCATTACCTTCAATCCTGTCGCTACGGTGAGTACGGGTGCTTATCCCAACGGGGCTTGCATGAACGGAACCCTGGCCTTGAACGGTTCTATTGGGGGAGCGGCATCAAGTGCTACTTGGACTTCCAGTGTTGGAGGTGCTTTCACGCCCAATGCCAATGCCTTAAACGCTACTTGGGCGCCTCCGGTGGGCTTTACGGGAATTGCAACTTTGACCCTTACGACCAACGATCCCGCAGGGCCGTGCAACCCAGCATCGGCAAGCGTGAACGTTACGGTTCATCCTCTGCCAGTAGCTACAGCTCCGCAAACGGTAGGTCCTATTTGTTCGGGAAGTAACGCGGTTATTACCGTTACTTCTACCATCAATCCAACCTCCTTCGCGTGGACGGCAACTTTTCCCGCAGGTGTCACAGGAACAGCGAGCGGAACCCTCAATCCCGGCAGTAGCAGTGCGACTTTAACCACGGCAATAACGAATAACACCAATGCTCCTCAAACCGTTACCTACACGTTTATTCCTTCTTCCAATGGTTGTCCGGGTTCACCCGTCACGACACAAGTGGTGGTGCAACCCGTCGCTACGGTTGGGCCGTTCGGCCCCATTACGGTTTGTCCGGGTGCTACCATTAATCCGCCCGCCTTTGTTTCCAATCCCAACGGAGCAACGTTCAACTGGGTCAGCAGCAATCCTGCAGGGATAGGTTCGCCACCCAATGGCTCGGGTCAAATGAGTCCTTGGACGGCACCTGCTAATAATTCCAACACCACGGTCTCGTCTAACATTGCCGTAACCCCAACATTTAATAACTGTCCTGGTACCACGGCGAGTTTTGTCATTACGATAAATCCAACGCCGACCATAACGAACAATAACCTAAGTCAAAGCATTTGCTCGGGAGCCAACACCACAGCTGTCAACTGGACCTCCAATTTGGCAGGGACCACTTATGCATGGGTAGGAGTAGGAAGTGCCCCAACAGTTACAGGATTTACGGCTTCAGGTAACGGAAATTTACCCGTTATGGCCATTTCGAACAGCTCCAATGCCGTTCAAACGGTGACCTACACCGTTACCCCGACACGAAACGGATGCAGTGGACCCGCAATTACTTACACCATTACTGTCAACCCCATTCCTCAACTGACGCTTTCTCAAAACCAAACCGTTTGCGGAGGTGTAGCAACGGTACCAAGTACTTTCCAGAACACGGTAGCCGGAGGTAGTTTTACCTACACCCTGCAAAGCCCAGGCTCCGTTCCGGCGACGATTACGGGCCACCCTGTGAATGGAAGCGGTCAAGTTCCTGCTGCTACGATTAATAATGCAGGGACCAATCCTTACACCTTAAATTACACCATCACTCCCACTGCAAACGGATGCAGCGGAACATCGGCTACCTATTCGATTACGGTTAATCCAGCGCCTGTAACTACTTTTTCTCCCGCGAATCAATCCATTTGCTCGGGACAAAACACCAATTTAGTTACCCTGTCAAGTTCAACGGCTGGGGTTACTTTTTCTTGGAGCATTCCGAGTGGCGTACCAGTAGGAATGGGAAATGTCAATGTGACTTCGGGTACATCTACCATTCCAGCTTATGTAAACCTCACCAATAACACAACCGCTCCTTTGGTATTAACCATTGTTGCTGTTGCGACGACCGGTGGCGCTTCTCAATGTGCTGGTTCACCGTCGAATTACACCATAACCGTGAATCCGGTACCAACCGCTTTAGCAAGCTTTGTTAGCAATGACACCATCTGCAGTAATACGGCCGTGAACATTGCTTTGAGCTCAAATACCCCGGGAACTTTGTTTACGTGGACTGCGGTTAATGGTCCAAGTACAACGGGCGGTTCGAATTCTGTGAATCCAGGGGTAAGTATACAGCAGACCTTAGTCAACAGCTCCACGAATTTTGGGAACGTGACATACACCGTTACCCCAGTTGTGGCCGGTGCTTGTCCCGGACTACCCATTCAGGTGATTGCCTATGTTCACCCGGTAGCAACGATCGCTGCATTGACCTCACCAACGGTTTGTCCTCAAGCGACTATAACGCCGACCGTTTTTGTTTCGACTCCTAATGGTGCAAGCTTTGCATGGACGGTGAGCAATGCGCAAATAGGGATTGCAGGCCCGGGTAACGGTCAGATTGCGCCATGGACAGCTCCTGCGAATAATACCATCGCTCCTATAACGGGAACTGTCACCGTAACACCAACGTACAACGGATGTGTTGGAACGTCGAGCAGTTTTACGGTTACGATCAACCCAACGCCTACCGTCACCAACAATGTTCTTACTCAAAGCATTTGTTCCGGTGCGAATACTTCAGCTGTAACGTGGACGTCCAATTTGGCAGGTACAACCTATGCCTGGACCGGAGTGGCCAGTAATCCAACGGTAACCGGTTTTACAGCCTCAGGAAGTGGGAATTTACCGGTGATGGCGGTTGCCAACAGCTCGAATGCGGTTCAAACGGTGACCTACACCGTAACGCCGACCAACAGCGGGTGCGTTGGTCCTCCGATTACTTACACGATTACTGTGAATCCGATTCCTCAATTGACCCTCTCTCAAAACCAAACGGTGTGTGGGGGAGTGGCGACGGTTCAAAGTGCTTTTATCAATTCCGTAGCAGGAGGTAATTTCACCTATGCTTTGCAAAATCCAGGTGCTGTCCCAGCAACGGTGACCGGTTACCCAACCAACGGAAGCGGTCAAATTCCGGTAGCCACCATCAATAATTCATCCGCAAACTCCTTCACACTTACGTATACTATTACTCCAACGGCGAACGGTTGCAACGGCGCCACGGGTGCTTATTCCATTACGGTGAACCCTGCACCAGCGGTTACGTTTTCGATTCCAAATCAAACCGTTTGCAATAATGGGAATTCTCAAGCGGTAACCATCACTTCTACCACTGCGAATACGACCTTCAGTTGGAGCGTTCAAAACCCTTTACCTAACGGATTGGGGGCAGTTCAACCAACTTCTGGAAATACCTCATTGATTCCCGCGTTTTCTGGATTAACCAACAATACCAATCAACCCATTTCTTTTACGGTTTCAGCCACCGCATCTACCACTGGAAACGCGGTTTGTCCAGGTTCACCAAATACCTATACAATAACTGTAAATCCAACGGTCACCGCTCTTGCAACATTTGTCAGTAATGATACGATTTGCAATAACACGCAGTTGAACTTAACCTTGAGTTCTGCGACACCAACGGTTCAATTTACGTGGACGGTTGTTTCACCGAATGGAGTTACGGGAGCATCCCCTTCAGGGGCCCCCGCTTCAACGATTCAGCAGACGCTGACCAATGCAACTTCAGCCATTGCCTTGCTTACCTACACTGTGACACCTCAAATTGGTGGATGTAATGGAACGGTGCTGAATGTTCCCGTTTATGTGAACCCTGTTGCCGTCATGAATCCTATGGCTAATTTAACAGCCTGTCCTGGTCAATCGTTAAGTCCTTCAGCCTTTGGATCAGTTCCAGCACCTGCCACTTTTGCTTGGAACAACTCAAACCAACAAGTTGGACTTCTCGGGTCGGGTAATGGCAATATTGCACCTTGGAATGCCCCTGCCAATAACGGATTGTCTAACATAACCTCAACGGTTACGGTTACGCCAACGTATAATGGATGTGTGGGTACTTCGTCGAGTTTTTCCATTACGATTTATCCAACCCCAACGGTAACTAATTCTCCATTGAATCAAACGGTGTGCGAAGGGGTAGCTACTTCTCCAATTACCTTTACTTCGAACTTAAACGGATCAAGCTTTGCATGGAATTACTTGACTTCTGGAGCGAATCTGAGTGGGTTTAACGCCGGAAATGGAAGCAATCCGCTCCCACAGATGACCGTTGCTCATTCTGGAAATACGCCACAAACCGTAACTTATTCCGTCATTCCTACAAGTACAAACAACTGTTCGGGCACTGCTGTAACCTATACCATTAATGTCAATCCTAATCCATCCGTTTCGAATGTCGTGGATCAAGTGATTTGTTCGGGGACCAGTACAACCTTATCCACTTATCAGAACAACGTTGCTGGAGGAGGTTTTACGTGGTCTTTGTTGAATGCGAATATTCCAAATACGGTCACTGGTTTTCTTGCTCCTTCCGGTAGCGGTCAATTGACGGCAGCTGTTGTTTCGAATTCGGGGACGCAGCCGTACACGCTAAATTATTTGATTACACCGAATGCGGCAGGTTGTAACGGGCAACCCGATACGCTTTCCATTACTGTAATGCCTGCCCCAGCATTGCAATTTACTGGTGGACCGAACCAAAGCATTTGCAGCGGTCAAAGTACCGCTTCGATCAATATGACTAGTACCACGCCCAACGTGACTTGGTCTTGGACCGTAATTTCTTCAAACAATGTATCGGGGGTTAATCCCAACAGCGGTTCCTCTGCTACCATCCCTTCTTTTACCCTTACTCAAGGAACAAACACCCCTCAATCGGTCATCATTTCCGCGCAAGCAAACACCACGAATGGTGGGTGTGCAGGGGCTGCATCGACCTATACCATCACGGTGAATCCCATACCAACGGTAACCCCGACTGTTTCGCCCTCATCCACCATTTGTTCGGGCTCCAATGTGACCATCAGTTTGGCATCGAATGTCGCGGGGACCACGTTTGCTTGGACTTCCAGTGCTTCCGCAGGTATTTCTGGAAATACGAATAATTCAGGTTCTACGATAACGAATACTCTTCTCAACGCAACATCGAACACGGGAACTGTTACCTATTCCATCACCCCTACAGCGAATGCCTGCAGTGGGACAGCAGTAACTACCACGATCACGGTAAACCCCGTTGCTCAAATGACGGGATTGAACAATATTTCTGTTTGCCCCGGTGCAAACATTGCTCCGCCTGCCTTTCAGAGCATACCTGCTGGCGCTTCTTTTACCTGGACCAATTCCAATACGAATATTGGAATACCGGCTTCAGGGCAGGGGAATTTAGTTGCTTGGAATGCCCCAATGAATAATTCGATTAACCCCATTGTGGGGTTAATTATTGTTACACCGACCATCGGAAATGCTTGTGCCGGGGTAACTGATACCATCGTAGTTACGGTTTATCCGACGCCACAGATTACGAACGCTCCTTTGCAACAAACTCTTTGCGAAGGCACTCCAACGGCACCGGTGAATATCACCTCGAATCTCGCAGGATCCACACTTACGTGGAATTTCTCGACCGCAGGTGGAGGTTTGTCAGGACATCCAGTTGGCTCGGGTAACAATCCCATTCCTGCGATGACCTTTTCGAACAATGTTTCTACTCAACAAACAGCCCAATACACCTTATCAGCCGTTTCAACGAACCAATGTCCCAGCCTTCCAGTTACCTACACCTTTAATGTGAATCCCATTCCTGTGTTGACCAATCCAGGCGTACAAACGGTTTGCAGCGGACTTCCGACTTCACAAGCGGCATTTACAGCGGATGTTCAAGGGACATTATTTACTTGGACGGCAATTACTCCTCCAGCAGGTTTGAGCGGGTTTACTGCCAGTGGAACGGGAAGTTTAAGTCCAATGACTATTACGAACGCAACGGCTAATCCATTGCAGTTGGTTTATTCCATTACGCCTTCGGCCAGCGGATGTTCCGGAGTGCCGTTGAATTATACGATTACTGTTAATCCTTCTCCAACCGTTCTTTTCTCTCTCGCAAATCAAACCATATGTTCTGGAGCATCAAGCACCTTGGTCAACTTAACCACGACCACAAATAACGCAACCATTGCATGGAGTGTTTCCGTTCCCGGAGGTTTACAAGGGGTTAATACCTTGTCGGGAACGACCCAAATACCTGCCTATAGTTTGATTAACAATACGCAGGGAAATTTAACCGCTACGTTTACAGCAACGGCTTCTACGGCGGGAGGTACGGTTTGTCCAGGAGTGCCTTCTACTTACTCCATTACGGTAAGTCCACAAAACGGTATTTCGGTGGTTGCCGTAGATAGTAGCCTTTGTTCAGGATCAAACGCGCAAATTACCATTTCTTCTAATACTGCGGGCTTAACCTATGCAACAACGGTAGCTGCATCTCAAGGGATTACAGGAGCTGCCAATGCGAACGGTGCTCAAATTTCTCAAACCTTGGTGAATTCAGGAAATGCGCAAGGGAC
>JGI25922J50271_10000114_pt1 | contig 22664 bp, 20 predicted proteins | sample LauGreSu1BDMLBDD_2_FD_50271 | JGI IMG/M metagenome (IMG submission 50271) | reverse complement strand
ACTTTTTTACAGGATCTCATCGCGCAAATAGTACCAACGGTAAAGCAGGGACTGACCCAAACGGCGAAATGGCGCAAATAAATGCCCAGGCAATTGAGAATTATAAATAGGCAAATCAAATGCAGGATCTGTTTTGCCTGCCATACGTTGAGCAAGACGACGCCCCGCATGAGCAGAAAATGAAACACCATTACCGCCGTAACCAAGAGCATAAAAAACTGACTGATTCGGATCAGGCTGGACAATGCGCGGCATCATGTCGTGCGATACATCAACCCAGCCCCACCAGGAATAATCAACCGGGATGTTATGAAGGATCGGAAACTTACGAGCTAAACCATCTCGAAGTAACTGTAAGTGTTTGGGGGCCGTGGCATTGGCGCCGTGAATGGCGCTGCGACTACCAATTTGCATGCGCCGATCAGGTAAAAGACGGTAATAAAACCGCAAGGTGCGAGTATCTGTAATGAAAGCTGGTTTTTTAACCGAAATCTCAGCTAGCTCCACATCCGTTAATACTCGCGTCACCATTGAGTTAGAGAGAATTGGCATCACGCGATTTCGTAAATGCGGAGTTAAAAATTGTCCGCCATAAGCGCCCGTTGCCAGACCAACTACTTTTGCATGCACTTTGCCACCCGGTGTTTCAAGGCAATGCTTTCCATTACGTTGTGACCAAGCAATCACCGGGCTGCCAGTATGGATCTTTACTCCCAGTGAGCGAGCTAAGCGTTGATAACCATAAGCAAGCTTTAGGGGATGTACGCCTACGCCCTCTGGCTCATAGAGCGCTCCACAGGCCTCCTGATCATGGCAAAACTCTTCTTGCAACTGCATACGATCAAGAATTCTAGTTTGATAACCAAAGATGTCGCGCATTACCTTTGCTTCATTTTCTAGAAATGCCATTTTTTTGTCGCGGTGCGCAACATACAAGTGCCCGTAATCTTGTGCATCACAATCTATCTCAGATACAAGAGATTTGAAGGTTTCAAAGCCCCCATGGATTTCCGCGTCAAGGCGCTTAGCAATATCAATACCCCAACGGTTTATCCATTGGGAGCGATATAGGCGACCGCTTGCATTCTGACCTTGCCCGCCATTTCGACTGGTGCAGCCCCATGCTGTTTGGTTTGCCTCAAGCAGAGTCGCCTTGATACCATGTTCCCGCGCTAAAAATAAGGCGGTCGCAAGCCCCGTAAACCCACCGCCAACAATAACAACATCAGCATCAAGATCGTGAGTAATCGCCCCATCATTTTCGGGGGGTGTTCCTGCACTTGCTACCCAGTATGTAGGGGCATATGCCATTGCTTGCCCAACCCCTTGGTCAACCAATGGATCAAAGCTGGGGTTGTATAGCTGTGCTGCGGTGTCAAGGCTTAATGTACTCATGGTTATGTCCGCATTTTTCGGAAGGCATTTTTTACAAGGATCTTACCGTTTGAAAATGTAAATACATCAATACCATTTGCCTCTACGCGCTTACCGTCTAAACCGGTTCCAATAAACAACCACTCTGATACCCCGCGATCGTTCGCGACAAAGTGTTTGCCGTTCAACCATTGCGCATCAGGAAAATTTTTCCAGGCCGACGCAAAGGCTTCCCGAACTGCAGTCTGCCCTTCAAAACGATTTCCATATACATCTGGCCCTGAAACAGTTTCAAAAATGCAGTTTGGTGCCATGAAAGACATTAAGGCATCAATGTCATGGGCATTCCATGCCTCTGAAAACGCTTGGAGAGTTTGAATAGTAACGGGAGGTATTGACATAGTTATAAATAATTAATAGTTAACAGGATTAGTGTAAATGAATTTCAATATTATTTACTGATCAGTTAGAGGGTCGGTAATGTCATTTGTTTAGTTAGCAAAAGCATACTAATAAACAGATTAATTAAAGCATTGACCAATAAAAAATAGATTGAGAAGCGTCGCAATCTCGATTCGGTTACAAAGCCCATCTTATCAATATAACTGGCAAATATAAATCCCAGAGTGAAGGCAGGAAATCCGACGCCAAGCCATGGTAACCAAGACAAACTATCGTTAAACATAATGGAAAAAACTATTCCTAATAGAGCCAAACCAGATACGACAAGCGATAGAATTGCGCGAACATGGCGATAGTCAAGTGTGCTCGCACTTAAGTAAAGAGCAACAATTGGCCCACCGAAACCACAGGAGCCCAGCAAAAATCCTGCGCCAGAGCCGATTAAATGATCTTTTGGGGTACTTAATGTTAGACGAATATGTGGTTGTAAAAGTAAATAAAGTGAAAAACAAAATACCGCAACACTTGTGATAATTTTTAAATACTGCGGATCAATTTGTTGGCCTAAATAGATGCCAATCGGAAGAGTGAGGGCTGAAGCTATTAGTATTCGAAAAACGCGTGGTCGATCACCTTTTTCTACTCGCCAATTTTTGGCTAACCAAATACCTCCAAGCAGTTCGAGGCACATCACAATTGGTATTACAAATACTAAAGGGAAAAAACCAATGAGTATTGGCGCCATCACCATGGCACCACCAAAACCCGAAAGGCGACGAAACAAGCCCGCCAAAAGAGCGCAGAACGCTAATAGAAATACTAAAAACCAATCAACCGTATTCAAGCAATATCGCTTAAATCATGCTCATCACTAATTAAATCACGGATCCTCTTTCGGACTTCAAGATAGCTTGGGGTATCCTCAACCATGCGGCGTGGTTCTGGAACACGAATAATTTCCTTTACACGCCCCGGCCTACGCGTCATCACAATAATGACATCCGATAGGTTGATTGACTCTTCGATGCTATGAGTAACTAAGACGACTGTCTTACTCTCCTCAGCTAAAATCCGAATCATCTCTTGTTGCATCATTGCCCTATTTTGAGCATCAAGGGCGGCAAATGGCTCATCCATCAATAAGACAGTGGGATCAACTGCCAAAGCTCGCGCGATTGAAACGCGTTGGCGCATACCTCCTGACAGTTGATGTGGATAACTCTCGACAAAAGCTCCTAGGCCTACCAAGTTAGCAAAATGCTCTACTTTTTGATTGATAAGGCCGGAATCCATCTTTTTGAGGTTAAGGCCAAACGCAATGTTATCGCGCACAGTTAGCCAAGGGAACAAGGCGTAGTCTTGGAATACCATTGCACGCTCTGCCCCGGGCTCTTTTACNTCTTTACCAGCGCACTCAATTCGGCCNGAGCTNGGCTTNTCAAAACCAGCAATGAGATTTAACAAAGTCGTTTTACCGCATCCGCTATGGCCCAAGATGGAAACGAATTCATTAGTATTTACATCTAATGAAACGTTTTGCAAAGCCTGTACAGCAGCACTTTTATTCGCTGCTGGAAAGATCTTGCTAACATTCTCTACTTTTAAGGCTGACATTAATGTAATCGCTTTCTATTGCAAATATTAAGCATTTAAGGCGCGAGACCAAGGCATCAACTTTTTGGCTGAGTAACGTATTACACGGTCAATCGTTAGGCCAATGATGCCAATCGATAGCATGCCATCCAATATGAAGTCAGTACGTAATACAGTGCGCGCATCATTAATCAAAAACCCNAGCCCAGAATTTGCACCAACTAGTTCAGCTGCCACCAATGCCATCCAACCNACCCCAAGCCCAATGCGAATACCCGTCACAATTTGAGGTAAAGCTGCCCGTAAGATCACGCGCGTAATTACATTCCAGCCAGTAGCTCCTAAACAGCGCGCAGCTCGTATCAGATTAGGCTCTACATTTTTGACGGCATCAATTGTATTGAGCAGAATTGGGAAGAAAATTCCTAGGAAAATGATGAACTGATTTTGTGTATTACCAACTCCAAACCATAAAATACTTAATGGGATCCAAGCGATAGGAGGGATGGGACGAAGGATCTCAATAATAGGATCCACTTGCTCATTAATCCATTTAAAACAACCCATCATCACGCCAAGCGGGATTGCAACACTCGCATAGCAAAACGCAATAAACTCACGCCTTAAACTATCACGAATATGCTTCCACAGCTCACCAGACACTGCGAGCTCAACAGCCCCTGCTAAAACCCCCGTTGGCGGGGGTAGAAGAGTTGCTTGGGTTTTATCTAGAATAAAACGGCTAGCGAACTCCCAACAACTTAGGAGTACCGCTAGCAGAATTAATCGGCGTAAATTTAACAGCCATGAAAGACTTGTCATTGTTTCTTAAATACCTTGCCATCAAATGACCAGTCTTTCGTTAAATCACCTTTTTCAGGGAAGGCCTGAGGCTTAGTTGTATTTAACGGGGTTGAATACGTTGGGTATGGTAATTTATCCAATGGCGCATTAAACGTTGCTGGTAAAAATGGTGGTAACTTAGGAACGGCCCAGCCTACTTTTGCGAAGGAACGATCCATAAAGCGAGAATCGACTGCGGCGGCATAGGTTGCAGCCGTTGCCTTCGTTTGAATTCTCTTATTCTCAAATAGCCATTCGTAAGTAGTTTCATTCGCTCTACCCCAGAATTGTGGAAGTGGATGGAGGTAAGTTGGCTTATAGAGGTTGTTATAAGCATCAATTTGTTGACGCAAAATGAGTGGAGAGAAGTTCTTAAGATTTGGATCTTCTTGCATTGCTTTTACTGCAGCATCTGGATTCTTACGAATCCATAATGTTGCCTCCACAATTGCATCGGTAAACGCTTGAACTACGTCTGGCGCGTTATCAATGACCTCTTGGCGTACATAGAATGATGAGCCATAAATATTGTAGGGGAAGCTATCATTAATGATACGTGCATTCTTGCGCTCATTAACCATTATTGAGGGCGTTGGATCCCACGGAACTACAGCGTCGATACCTTTTGGCATTGCCATTTGTTCACCAGGAGGCATATTCTTGAGAATAATGTCTTTACCAACCACAATGCCATGTACTTTGGCAGCCGCTTGAATGTAAAACTCTGCGGACGAACCGGTCACAATACCAATGGTTGCCGGCTCTTTACGGTTTTTAAAGTCATCGATCGATTTAATTGGTGAATCCAATGGTACTAAGATGGCGTGCATTAAGTTCACATTAATGATCGCAATCGATTTGACTGGAACATTTTTGTCAAACAGGGTGGTAAATGGAAAGTTACCACCATTTCCAAACTGAAAGCGACCAGAAATAATCACTTCATTAATTGCTGGGCCCGAAGGGAATGCTTGAAACTTAGCATCAACACCCCGCTTGGCTAGCAAACCTGTTTTGTCCATTACCATATTGATGGTGTTTTGACCTGACCAAGGTGGTTGAAAGGCTACCTGAATTGGCCACCAGCCCTTTTCTTTTAACCACGCAACAGATTTAGCAGATATTTTTTCGTTAGCACTTTCGGGCCAACCAATATCGCTGAACTTTGTTGTTTGAGCATTTACAGGTAAAGCAAGGCCTGCAACCATTGCAATTGCTAATGCACTAAAAATCCTACGAGAAATTTTTAAATCATTCATCGCTGTCTCCTATTCATCTTGTTATGAAAACTTCTTTAAACACTGAAACCAACTACAAAAGCATACCGCAAATCTAGCACAACCCCAGCATTTATATGACCATAATCTGCAATTCTGCTGGCACTACTTATTGAGTAAAAGTTAACTCTACAGCACCAAATCGAGTTTTAATCCTTGAAAAGTCCCGACGCTGAGAGAGAAACTTCATCAATTCCGAAAATGCTTGTAATTCCTTGCCCTGCTTGAGAGCGGCAAGAGTTCCATCCCACAAACCAAGAGCTAAATTAGGTGGGTAAAACGCATGTAAGCAAAGTTGTTCACGAGATAGGTATTTACCCCACTGTTTTCTGAGACGCTTCACAGCAGGTTCTATTAAATTACCAGGGCGTTCATTAGGGTTATATTCCACCCCAGAGCGCGTCATTACTTCGGCACTGGGGGTGCCAGCTAANTTTCCATAATGGCCACGCAAATATAGCTTAACCTCATCTGGAATAGTTTTGTAACGCTCCCCTTGCATCACGTTCAATACAGCTTGAGTAACGATATATTGTGCAAATGGGCTCACCAAGATGGGGTATCCCAAGTCTTTTCTTACTTGGGCAGTTTCCTCAAGAATTTCTTGTTCACGATGGGCAATCCCAAGCGAGGCTAACTGTGCTCGAAGATTTGAAATCATCCCGCCCGGAATTTGATGTTCGTATAAGGCGGGGTCATAGCTTTGACGCTGACCGCGCGGCAAGTTATCGCGAGTGCAAATCCAATCAAAATAATCATCTACTTCTTGCAACGCAGAACGATTCATTTTGGGAGCCCTGCCCATTCGCTCTGCACTTGCTAATACTTCAGTAACCGATGGCAAAGATGCGCCATTTGCTAAGCAATTAGTTGCTACGTAGCCATACTGAAAACCTGCTTTAATAGCCTCTTCATAGACCAAAGGAGCAAGGCCAGACTGACAGTGGGAATGTAATTTGAGGGGAATGCCTTTAGCGGCTGTGACAAGAGCTGGAAACAAGGTGGCGCCCCGCTCTGGAGTTAATAAACCCGTTGGATCTTTGACTGAAATAAAGTCGACCTCTAAATCAACTAATTCTTTAGCGCGAGCAACAAAATAAGCATCATCATGCACAGGGCTTAAAGCATAGGTGAGCATAGCATTAATCAGCATGCCATTTTTTTTACCTGATGCTACTGATGAATATATATTGCGGTTATCGTTTAATGCATCATAGACGGTAAGAACTTTGACGCCAGATTCCGCTAATAAACTAATGTTTAAATCCACCACATCATCCGGAAATAACTCAAAGGTATAAATACTTTGACCACGGGTTAATGCGTCAGTCGGCGTTGCTAGTTCCCGGCTTAAGAAAGCCATACGCTTCCAGGGATCTTCTCGTAGGAAACGGACCATCACATCAAAAACTGCGCCACCCAGAATATTGATATAGGCATATCCGGATTGATCAATCTGGTTTAAAGCCGGATACATCTGCGCCGTTGTCATGCGGGTAGACCATAGACATTGATGCGCATCACGAAGGGTCACATCAATCATGCTAAATGGATTTTTTTTACGAGGCACGTTTGGGTTTTTGCTCATACCAATTCGATCACCATGAGCACTTGATCGGCTTCGATAGTTCCACCATCTGCAACACAAATTTCGGCGACCCGGCCTTTGCGTGCAGCAGAAATGGTGTTGAGTAATTTCATAACCTCAACGATGCACACTGGTGTATCTGCCTCTACTAAATCACCAACTTCTACAAAAGGCGGTGAATCAGGATTAGGTCGACGATAGAAGGTTCCAACCATGGGACTTAATATCTCAAATGCACTCTGAGGCCGCCCTTGCTTGTGCATGATGATTGGATCTAGTGTTGGTGCTGCAGTAATAACTTGCTGGGCTGGGGTGATGGGCGACGCAGCAGCGGGTATGTGGGGACTCAAACTGGACGCAGAGTCCTTTCGGAGCTCAATTTCTAGCTCAAAGTCAGGTGTTTTATATGAAAAGGTATTAAAAGTCCCGGCATCCTTTAAAAGAGCAATTGCTTCTTTTACTTGAGTCATGGTTAAAGAGATACCCCCACCCTGCATCGATTTTTTCATACCTCTTGTTTGCGTTTTAGGCTGCGCCCTAGGCTTCTTTGAGAGCGGTATTTTTTTAGATGCCATTGCAATAAATTTACGGGTTGATATTTTCTCTAATGAAATATAAAGTATCATCAGATGAAATGATTTAAGGGTTAATACCTAAAATCCTTTATAAAACGAGCATACTTATCTTCATGTATAAATCGAGCGCTCAGGCCATTAAAAACACTGAATCTTTGGGTTCTGTGACCGTTCTTGAGGGTAGTAAGTCAAGCATGGCCGAAAAGGTGTTGCTAATACTTGAGTTGATTGCAAACTCGGAACTCCCACTTACTCTCGAGAACATATCTTCGGGGATTGGTTTAGCAAAGCCAACCGCCTTTAGACTCTTAAATACATTGGTAAGCCAGGGTTTTATTGAACGTGATGCTAATGGACGGCGTTTTCAGCCAAGTGCTAAGTTCCGTTTAATGGGCATCGGCTTACTTTCTGCTGATTCTCTTCGTTCTCAACGTTTAGCTGTAATGAAGCGCTTAGTCGCTACCATTGGCGAAACCTGTAATTTCAATATCCTAGATGGAAACGAGGTGCTTTACTTAGATCGCATCGAGACCAGTGCGCCTATTCGCCTCCATATTGACTCCGGCATGCGCGTGCCTCTGCACTGCACTGCTAGCGGAAAGCTATTTCTTTCCTTCATGCATGAGGATCAAATTAAACGCATTATTGGAAAAGAGCCGCTCCATGCTCATACTGCAAAGACTCTAACGCATTATGAAGACTTAATGGCTGAGATCAAAAAAATCGCTGACCAAGGCTATGCCCTAGACAATTGTGAGTATTTAGAGGGCTCTATATGTGTTGCTGTACCGGTTCGGGACTTTAAAAATAAAGTATTTGCAGCACTTGCTGCCCATGGCCCAACTCCCCGCTTCACGCTAAAGATGGCCGAACAATCGGTGCCGATGTTGATCGCCGCAGCGATAGAGCTAGAAGAAAGTCTTCGGCAATAAGATCCTTATTGACTTAATTTATTTGGACTAATAATGACAAAACCCGTAATTATTACAGTTGCTATCACAGGTGCAATTCCTAGAAAAAAAGATTGTCCGGGATTGCCAGTNGTGCCTTCTGAGCAGATTGAGGAAACACATAAAGCCTATGAGGCTGGCGCGTCATTGGTGCATATTCACGTACGTAATCCCGATGAAAGCCCAAGCTCTAATCCTGACCTATATGCCGAAGTGCAAGAGGGAGTTAAAAAATATTGCCCAGAAATGATTGTGCAATTTTCCACTGGCGGACGTGGTCGTGATCAAGCGGCTCGTGGCGCCATGCTCTTTCATCGGCCCGATATGGCTTCTTTAGCAACCGGCTCCACAAACTTTCCAGTTGGCATATATGAAAACCCNACCGATTTTGTTGAGGGTCTTGCAGGAGAGATGCTGAAATANGAAATTAAGCCTGAAATAGAAATATTTGATTTAGCGATGCTGTATAACGCAGCTAACCTTATTAAAAAGGGACTATTAAAGGCCCCTCCTCATGTCCAGTTTGTAATGGGTGTTCCAAATGCCATGCCTGTGCGGCGATCGATCTTAGAGTTTTTGATTAAAGAGCTTAATGATGTCATGCCTACCGCTACCTGGACTGCCGCAGGTATTGGTCGTCACCAGCTAACGGTGAACGAATGGGCATTAGAGCTTGGTGGTCATGTACGAACCGGTTTAGAGGATAACTTGCGCTATGACGAAACACGCGTGGCAAAAGACAATGCTGAGCTGGTAGCTCGCGTTGCAACGTTAGCGCGTAACCAAGGTCGCACAGTAGCNAGTGGCAAAGAGGCTCGGCAAATCTTGGGGCTAAGGCAGGCCGCTTAGCGTGATTTCTTCTGCTGCCAAAGAGTTTGATTACGTTATTGTCGGTGCCGGCTCGGCAGGTTGCGTACTAGCCAATCGACTATCTACCAACCCAAATCATCGTGTTTGTTTGATTGAGGCGGGACCACCAGATCGCTCTCCATGGATCCACTTGCCCATTGGTTATGGCAAGACCATGTGGGATCCCAAGGTTAATTGGAAATTTAATACAGAGCCAGACCCTGGTATGAACGGACGCCATATTTACTGGCCACGGGGTAAATGTTTGGGGGGATCGAGTTCTATCAATGGCCTCATCTTTATCCGTGGTCAAAAAGAGGATTACGATCACTGGGCATCACTTGGCAATGACGGCTGGTCTTGGGATGATGTTCTACCCTACTTTAAGAAGGCTGAGGGAAATGATCGATTNGGTGCGCCTTTGCACTCTCAAGAGGGCCCCCTGCGCGCCTCTTCCATCAAGAAAAAACACCCGCTCGTAGAGGCATTTATTGCTAGCGCCAATCAATTGGGCGTTCCCAAAACAGAGGACTTTAATAATCTAGAGCAAGAAGGTGTGGGATATTTCCAATTAAGTACTCATAATGGTTTGCGTTGTAGCGCTGCCGTTGCGTATTTAAAGCCCATACGGTCTCGCAAGAATCTNACCATCATTACGGATGCACAGGCTAGTAAAGTGCTGTTTGAGGGACGCAAAGCCGTTGGTATTGAATTTATCCAAGCGGGGCAACGCCACAATGTCAAAGCCCATCATGAGGTATTGCTTAGTGCAGGTGCTATTCAAAGCCCACAACTATTNCAACTATCTGGAATTGGCCCTGCTCCGTTACTCCAAGAGTTTGGTATTCCGCTACTGCACGACTCCCCTGGAGTTGGCGAGAACTTGCAAGACCATTTGCAGTATCGCTTGATATATGAGCTTAATCAGAATATTTCTACCAATTCACAGATCTCTTCTCTTTTTGGAAAAATGCAAATCGGTCTTGATTGGCTTCTCTTTCGGGGCGGGCCGCTTTCGATTGGAATTAATCAGGGGGGTTTGTTTACTAAGGTCATGCCACAATCCAAGACCCCCGATATTCAGTTTCATATGGCTACATTGTCTGCGGATATGGCAGGCGGCCAAGTGCACCCTTTCCCAGGATTTACCATGTCTGTCTGCCAATTAAGACCTGAGTCTAGAGGCTATGTTCGCATTGCATCGCGCGATCCACTAGCTGCCCCTAAGATGATGGCTAATTATTTATCAACCCAGCATGATCGCGATACCAGTGTTGCGGCTGTAAAGTTTGCACGTCAAATCGCTCAAACCGGCCCTCTCAAGAATTTAATTCAGCGCGAGATTAAGCCAGACAATCCCCAGTCTGACGAAGATTTGCTCCAGTTTTGCCGTAATAATGGCGCAACTATTTTTCATCCAACCGGCACATGTCAGATGGGGCCTGATCATCAGACTAATGCGGTTTTGGATACTAAGCTACGAGTTAGGGGCGTAACTAATCTGCGGGTAGTCGATTGCTCGGCGATGCCCACCGTACCCTCTGGTAATACTAATTGGCCAGCAGTAATGTTAGGCGAGAAAGCGTCTGACCTTATTTTGAGTGAGCNGAATAAACGTTAGGCGTCAATTAAATCCAGTAATTTCAAGCGCTGTACTTTTCCAGAGGCGCCCCGTGGNAGATCCCTCACAAACTTGATTACTTTAGGGGTTCTAAATTTACCCAGANTTTTGATACAAAAGTCTCGCATCTCCACTTCACTACAGCTCACGTCATCTTTCAAAATAATACAAGCCATAATTTCTTGGCCATAGTTTGCATCGGGTATACCAACCGCTGCTGCATCTAGTACTGCTGGATGCTTTAGTAGTGCTTCATCAATTTCTCGAGGAGCAATATTCTCCCCACCTTTAATGATTAATTCTTTCAGGCGCCCTGTAATAAAGTAGAAACCATCGGTATCGCGCATACCAAGATCACCTGTTTTTAGCCAAGCATCTCCCCCAAATGCTTTTTGGGTTTCAGCTTCTCCTTTGTAATAGGCGCTCATTACATTATTGCCACGCAAACATATTTCACCAACAGTTTGATCGCCAAGCACAAGCCCACTAGGATCAATGACCTTTGCCTCAACTCCACAGGGTAAGCCTGGACTGCCATACCGGCGGCGTTCGTCGTGAGGATTGCAGAACACCATTGAGGACGACTCGGTCATGCCCATTGCTTCTATGACGGTAATACCAAATAAAGCCTCAAATTCTTTATGTTGCTCCGGTGGCAAAGGAGCTGATGCCGACCGACCAAAACGAATCAGTTTTAGATCTTCGCGAGTAGGTTTCTTGCCAGTTGATTTGGCTNCATTGATTAAGTAAGCGATGATGGTTGGAACCATATTAATCCAGGTGGCTTGATATTTTTGTGCCAAATCCCACCACGCACTTACCGAAAAGTGATGTGGAGCAATAATCCCGCCACCGGTATAAAACGGAGTAACTGTTGATATGCATTGACCATTAATGTGATAAATAGGTAAGGAGCTTAGAACNACATCGTTTTGGTCGAGAGAATGCCACTCCCCTATGGATTTACCAGCGTGCATTAAATTACGGTGGCTTAACAGAACACCCTTCGGCGTGCCGGTAGTTCCCGAGGTATACATTAACAATGCCGAATGATTTTCAGTAATTTCAGGTAGCGTTATCGCTGCTGTATCCATGTAAGGACCAACAGCGGCATCTGGATCAAGTTCAACCATCATGAACTTACGTTTCGTATGAGGTAATGCGGCTAGTAAAGCATCTTTATTTAGGGGGGCATAAAAGAGTATTTCAATATCGCTATGGTCCAGTGAATACGCCAACTGCTCAGGCGGTGCTAGCAAATTAAAGGGTGTAATGACACGACCCCCAACCATAGTCCCCAAAAAGAGTCCTGTCGTTTGCCGCCCATTGTGCATAAAAAGACCAATATGGCCGTGTTCACTGATCTTTAATTGATCAAACCAAGCATGTAGATGCTGGGCCTCATCCAGTAACTGCTGGTAANTAATTNTTAGATTGGGCTCTGGGGCAAATAACAAGACCCGATCAGGCTGTTGCCGAGCCCAATAATTTAATACNCGCTGAAGATGAACCGCTTCCTTATGCAATCGACAATACCGAAATTATTTAGGAAAGCGCTGAAAATATGTCTCGAGTAAATCCTCAAGCCTGGGGACTTTTTCTGGAATCACCCGCACAACTCTAGAAATATTTAAGTAATGGCGGTAGTTCATGTTCTCAGAAAAATTATTTTTACCCCAGGTACCACAGCCCATCGATAAGGAGAATGGCAGGCCATTATCAAAACTACCGCCGGTAGCAATGGCATGAGCTTGGTTCACAATCACACGGGCCACCGGAAGCTCTTGCGCTAATTGCGCCGCACGATCCTCCATAATCTCTCCCTTTGCTGCTGTATGAAGCCCCACCGAATGCCCCGCCCCTTGATACGAGTAGATATGAGCAAGGAGCCCTTTTGCCTTATTAAAATCAGAAGCACGCCACACAGTTAGTACAGGACTTAGCTTTTCTCCAGAAAATGGTGCAGACGATCCATATCCCGTCTCCTCAACCATAAAGAACTTAGCATCCTTGGCTTTGGGGTGTAAAAGACCAACTTTATTAGCAATATAGTTAGCGGATTGAGCAGTCAGAGTTGATGTGAGTTTACCGTTCTGAAACATAATTTCTTGCAAACGCTGTTTATCAGCAGAATCAAGCATCACACCNCCCACTGCNTCTAGAGCCTTAATTCCAGCATCATAGATAGAGTCAATCAAGATAAGGCCATTCTCACTAGAGCAGCTAGTAGCATTATCAAATGTCTTGGATACTAAAATTTTCTGTGCTGCTAAGGCAAGATCAGCATGTTCATCAATAATGACAGTCACGTTTCCTGCGCCCACCCCAAATGCAGGGGTGCCACTTGTATATGCTGCACGAATATTGGCCTGTGATCCGGTTGCCACCACTAAATCAGCTAAACGCATGAGTTCTTGCGTTGCTTCTTTTGTAATCGGTGCTGGTAAGCATTGGACTAAATCACGTGGCGCTCCTAGTAATTCTAATTGCGCATGGACAAATTCTAATAATCGCACACAGGTGCTTTGCCCCTTTGGCGAAGGCGCTACGATTATCGCGTTGCGACCCTTAAGCGCATTCAGAATTTTATTAATCGGGGTTGCGCCTGGATTAGTAGACGGAGTAATTGCTGCTACAACGCCAACGGGCCTTGCATATTCACTAACACCTGTCTCAGGATTATGGGCAATTAGTCCTACCGTTTTTGCAGCATTAAGATCACGAACAAGGCCTAAAGTTTTGCGGTAATTCTTCTTAACCTTATCCTCCACATCACCAAGACCTGTATCGGCAACAGCAAGTTCGGCTAACTCGCGATTGCGACTTGGCTCCAAAATTGCCCAGGCAACAGCTTGGGTAAGCAGATCAATCTGATCTTGTGTATATGAATCGAGCACCCTCTGTGCGGAGCGTGCTCGAGTGACTAGATCAACAACGGGTGAGACTGTACTGGTATTCATTATTCTGCTTTAATGCCATTCTCTTTCACAACCTTATCCCACTTAACAAGCTCTGCTTTTACAACTCTACCCAGTGCCTCCGGTGAGCCACCAACAGCTTCTGCTCCTTGATTGAGTAATTTCTCTTTTACCTCGGGTGTGGTTAATACCTTATTAGCAGCGGCATTTAAGCGATCAACGGCAGCCTTTGGTGTATTGGCGGGAACAAACATGGCATACCAAGAATCCACTTCAAAATCTTTAAAGCCAGATTCGATCATGGTTGGCACGTCTGGAAATACGGCAGAACGTTTTGTTGTAGAAACAGCCAAGGCTTTTAGTTTGCCAGCCTTTACAAAGTTAGCTGCTGCTGGTATCGATACCCAAAGTAATGGTACCTGACCGCCCATCACATCAGTTACAGCAGGACCACCACCACGATATGGTATGTGAGTCATCTTCACATTAGCGGCACCAGCCATCATGGCACCCGCTAAATGTCCCGGGGATCCATTGCCAACCGATGCATAGGCAATCGTACCGGGCTTTGCTTTTGCCATATCAATCACGTCTTTGACATTCTTGGCAGGAAAATCTGGGTTAGCAACCAGTATTTGTGGCAAGGATGCAATGGTGACCACTGGCAGAAAATCTTTTTCAGTATTGAAAGATAACTTAGGATAAATTGCAGGATTGATGGTGTGTGATGATAAGGTAAATAAAACGGTATAACCATCTGCAGGTGAGCGTGCTGCTGCCTCGCTACCAATCGATCCACCCGCACCACCTCGGTTCTCAATAATTACTTGTTGTCCTAGATTTGAGCTCAAGGGTTCTTGCACAATGCGCGCAATCACATCCGTACCACCGCCTGGTGGGTAAGGAACTATGAACTTAATAGGCTTATTGGGATAACTTCCAGACTGGGCAAGCGCCATGCCTGCCCAGAGCGTTGTTGCTGCAATTAAAAACTTTAATCCTTTTTTATTGTGGATAGCGTGCATCATATGTCTCCTTATATGATTTTATAAACAGAATTTATACAAACGATTTATATTTCTCTAAATGCCTTACTGGTTTACTTAAAGCATCGCGACGGAATGGGTCACCTAGTTCCTTGGTTACCATCATCTCAATCACGGTTGTTTTACCTTCCGCCTGATTTTTAACTGCTGTTTGTATAGCGGCACCTACATCACCCACTTTATCCACAGTTACACCCTCGCAACCAAAAGATTTAGCAACGGCAGCCCAACTTGGATTAACAAGCTCAACCCCTTGATAGCGACGTGAATAGAAATCAACATGGTTCTTCTTCTCAGCGCCCCACTGTCCGTTATTAAATAGAATAACGGTAACACCAATTTTCTCGCGGGCACAGGTTAATAATTCATTAAGACTAATACCCCATGCACCATCGCCCACATAGGCAAAGACAGGACGATTTGGTGAGGCAATCTTGGCGCCCACTGCTACTGGAAAGGCATAACCGCAGTTACCAAAGCTCATAGCGGCAAGCATGGATCTGGGTTCATCAAAGCGCAAGTATGAATTGGATACCGAGCAAATATTACCAATATCGGTAGAAACGATTGAGTTCTTTGGTAAGGCATTCTCAATGGCGCGTAACATCTCACGCGGATGCATTACTTTGCTGTCTTTGATCATATCGATTGAATATGGATCTTTCTCATGAGTCCAAGAAGTCAGTTCTTCCTCCCATGCATTTTTTTCACCCTTGATAGTGGTATCACGCTCCGCCTTATTCTTGATACAGGCTACATCACGTGTCTTTAATTTAGCCAAGAGTGCAGCGGCAGCCTCTTTGGCATCACCATTAATACCAACCGATATTGGCTTCACTAGACCAAGCATCTTGCCATCAGCATCAATCTGAATAATCTTGGCATTCTTAGGCCAGTAATCAAGACCATGTTGTGGCAAGGTTCCAAACGGTCCAAGGCGGGTACCCAGAGCCAATACAACNTCTGCCTTTGCAATTAACTTCATCGCAGCTTTCGATCCTTGATAGCCTAATGGGCCAACCCATAAAGGATGTGAGGCAGGGAAAGAATCATTATGCAAATAACTATTTGCTACTGGTGCATGCAAATATTCGGCAAGAGCCACAGCCTCTTTAGTGCCGCCAGACATAATCACACCGCCACCTGCCAGAATCACAGGAAACTTTGCTTTTGCCAATAGATCTGCTGCATCTTCTAAGGCTTTCTCACTACCAGCACCAAGCTTTACACGAATTGGCTTCGGAATCTCACACTCAATATCGCCATAGAAAAAATCGCGTGGAATATTAACTTGCGTTGGGCCCATCTCGAGTAGCGCACGATCAAACGCACGTGCAGTAAGCTCTGCCATTCTGCGTGGGTTCATCACATGCGCTTGGTATTTAGTAATTTTTGAGAAGATGGGCAGTTGCTCGGTCTCTTGGAATCCACCGAGGCCCATAGTCATCGAGCCGGTCTCCGGAGTAATCATTACCACGGGTGAGTGGGCCCAATACGCAGCTGCAAGTCCAGTGACAAAATTGGTAACGCCAGGACCATTCTGACCAATACAAACACCATGACGTCCCGATACGCGCGCATAGCCATCGGCCATATGCACTGCGCCCTGTTCATGTGCGACTGGAATAAACCGAATACCTGCCGCTGGAAATATATCGAGCGCATCCATAAATGCTGACCCTACGATGCCGAATACATCGGTAACGCCTTGCGAGACTAAGGTCTCAATAAATGCTTCCGAAGGAGTCATCTTTTGAACACCTTCAACAACGATTCGGTTTGGATTGGACATTTGATTCATGGCTAGCTCCTTAATGGGGTTTGTATTTATCTCACTATATTAATAGCACTCTACGCTATAGTAATCCATCTCATTAAACTGAACAACTTGTTTCATATTAGTATAAATACTAACTAATAATGCTATATTTATTGAAATGTTCAGCTAAAATGAACAAATTCATTAATTTATTAGGATTAATTGAGATATGAGTGAGATCGATACCCTAGAGTTTGGGGAAGTTGTAAAGAAAGACCTCGGTTCTGAAAACTCCTCGATGCTTCGGGGAATCTCAATCCTTGAATCCCTGGCAAGCCTTAGAGAGCCTGCTAGCTTGGCTCAGTTGATGCAAATTACCAAAATGCCCAAGGCATCTTGCATCGTACATTAGCAATCTTCGAAGAAGCGGGCCTTGTGGTTCGTGAGCCTGGTGGAAAAACCTACGCACCAGGGGAGCGCCTTTCCCGTTTGGCTCTGGAGACTTTATGTCACGACAGTGTCTCCGCAATTCGTCATGGCATCTTGCGTAAACTCGTTACTGATTTAAAAGAAACCTGCAATTTAGCCATCCTCCGTCGAGGAGAGCTTTTTTACTTGGATCGAGTCGAGGCTAATTGGCCATTACGTTTGCACTTGCCCCCTGGTACGGTCTTACCGCCCCACTGCAGCGCGAGCGGTAAATTACTCTTGGCCTATAAGCCAAAGGATGAGCGCATTAAATTAGTAGACACATTACCCCTTGAGCAATTTACTCATCGTACGATTGTGGATCGCGACGTCCTTCTATCAGAACTTGATCGGATTGCTGCTAATGGCTATGCGGTTGATAACGAAGAGTACGTTTTAGGCGTGTCATGTGTTGCCGTTCCTGTAAAAGATCAGTCGGGCGAAGTGGTTGCAGCGATTGCGATTCATGCCGCTACCGCGCGCTTGCCCCTAAATCAGGCGATGGAGTACATACCGAAGCTATTGCTTGCGGCCGAGCAAATCAGCGCAACCCTCCACTAAGTATGACCAAGCCCTCTTACCCACATCTACAACAACTGATTGACGGAGTTAAAACTCAGACAAAACTGGGGGTGGTTTATCCCCTCAGTATCCCAGCTCTTGAGACGGTTGCGCATATTGTTGCGCATCAACTCTGCATACCGGTTTTAATTGGTCCAGAGGAAAAAATCCAACAGCTTGCGAAAGATGCGCAGATTAATCTAGCCGGTATTGAAATCATCAATACGTCTTCAGATCCGATTGAAGCAGCCAAGAAATCTGTTCAGCTTACTCGGGAAGGTGTTTTTGGAGCCCTTATGAAGGGCTCTTTGCATACAGAAGAGCTCATGGCATCCGTAGTTAGTCGCGATGGCCTGCGAACCCAAAGTCGTATTAGCCATCTATTCTTATTTGATATCACAACATATCCCAAACTTTTGGGTATTAGTGATTGCGTGGTGAATATTGCCCCAGACCTTGCCCAGAAGAAACATATTCTGCGCAATAGCCTAGAAGCTTTAGAGCGACTCGATATTAAACATGCAAAAGTTGCCATTGTTGCTGCTACAGAAGTTGTTAATCCAGCCATGCCAGCAACTACGGATGCACATGCATTGGTAGAAGAGCATCGACACGATGCGATTTATCCAGGCGCCCTAATCGAGGGACCATTTGGTTTTGATAATGCTATCTCTGCAGTCTCTGCGAAGACCAAAGGGATTACGTCTTCGGTGTCGGGTGACCCCGACTTAATTCTGGTACCTGATCTTCAGGTGGGAAATATTCTGTATAAGGCACTGGTTTATTTGGGAGGTGCCGAGTGCGCTGGCGTGATTTTGGGTGCCAGTGTCCCAATCATCTTGACCTCGCGCTCAGACTCTATCTTCTCGCGTCTTGCCTCGACTGCGCTTGCTCTGCACTTAGCTAAAAATTAGGGAATAATCTCCTCTACCTTCATTTCATCTTAACCATGTTCAAAATCTTCTCGTCTGACCCTGTCCACGATCCCATTACCAAGGTTGGACCTGCTACGGAAATAAAAACCACCACCTGTTATATGTGCGCATGTCGTTGCGGTATTCGTGCGCATCTGCGTGATGGCGAGTTGGTTTACATCGATGGCAATCCCGAGCACCCGCTTAATCAAGGTGTAATCTGCGCCAAGGGTGCATCGGGCATCATGAAGCAGAAATCCCCTGCCCGGATCACGAAGCCACTCTTACGCAAAGCAGGTGCTGATCGAGGCGCATCGGAGTTCGAGGAGATTAGCTGGGAAGAGGCCTTTGATCTCCTGGCCACTCGTTTAGCGAAGATCCGCGAGACTGATCCCAAGAAATTTGCTCTTTTCACAGGTCGCGATCAAATGCAGGCCCTCACCGGTCTCTTTGCACGCCAGTTTGGTACGCCCAACTATGCGGCCCATGGCGGCTTTTGCTCGGTCAATATGGCTGCCGGCATGATCTACACCATCGGCGGTAGCTTTTGGGAGTTTGGTGGACCCGATCTAGAGCAAGCTAAATTATTTGTGATGATTGGTACAGCTGAAGATCATCACAGCAATCCCATGAAGATTGCTTTATCCAAGTTCAAGCGTAATGGTGGGCGTTTCATTTCTATCAATCCTGTGCGCACAGGCTATTCAGCTATTGCCGATGAGTGGATACCCATTAAGCCCGGTACCGATGGCGCCCTCTTTATGGCCTTGATGCACGAGTTAATTGCTGCTAATACCGTTGATCATGAGTTCTTGTCACGCTATACCAACTCTGCGCAATTAGTTTGTCTTGAGCCTGGTCCTGAAGAAGGACTCTTCTTGTTTGATCCTGATAGCGATCCAATCAATACCGATATTCCGCACAATAAATATGTGTGGGATCAAAACACACAAAGCGCTAAGCCTTGTTTTGATCAGACTGCAAAGCCAGCATTAAGTGGCGAGTTTGTGATGGGCCCTGGTCCTCATCAGGGCAAACGAGTTGCCCCTGCTTTTGAGTTACTGCGTCGCCAGGTTAAGGCATGTACACCGGAGTGGGCAGCGAAGATTACATCCATATCAGCAGAGCGTATTCGTTTACTTGCAAAAGAGATGGCGCATACCGCATTTCAGCAAGCCTTTGAGTTACCCATCGCATGGACCGATTCGTTTGGACAAAAACACAATACTGTCACCGGTCGACCCGTTGCCTTTCATGCAATGCGCGGCCTGTCTGCACACTCCAATGGTTTTCAGACCACACGCGGTTTAGCAGTCTTGATGACCTTGTTGGGCACCATCGATCGTCCTGGCGGCTTTCGTCATAAAGCTCCCTACCCAAGACAGATACCGCCCAATATCAAACCACCCTCTTCGGAGGCAGACATTAAGCCCAATACTCCGCTGGGTAAAGCGCCCCTTGGTTGGCCAACTCGCCCAGAGGATCTTGCGCTCGATAGCAATGAGCAGCCACTGCGCATCGATAAAGCCTATAGCTGGGAGCATCCCTTAGCAGCGCACGGTTTGATGCATAACGTAATCACCAATGCGGTTAAGGGTGATCCTTACTCGATCGATACGCTAATGATCTTCATGGCGAATATGTCGTGGAACTCTACGATGAACACCATGGAGGTGCGCGAGCATCTCAACGCCAAAGATGAAAATGGCGAGTTCAAGATACCGTTTCTGGTGATCTGCGATGCATTCCAATCGGAGATGGTAGCTTTTGCCGATCTGGTCTTGCCTGATACTACTTATCTGGAACGACATGATGCAATGAGTATGCTCGATCGCCCGATCTCTGAGTTTGATGGACCTTGCGACTCCGTGCGCATTCCAGTATTACCACCGACTGGCCAATGCAAACCGTTTCAAGAGGTGTTGATTGAGTTGGCATCGCGACTTAAGTTCCCAGCATTTACAACTGCAGAAGGCCAGCGCAAGTTTAAGGACTATCCTGACTTCATTACTAATTTCCAGACCGCACCCGACTCCGGAATTGGTTTCTTAATGGGTTGGCGCGGTAAAGAAGGTGAAAAGAGTATTCGGGGGGAGCCTAATCCCAATCAGTGGCAGATGTATGAAGACAATAACTGTGTCTTTCATTACAGCATGCCACCCGAGCATCACTACATGCGCAATTGGAATCAAGGCTATCTTGATTTTGCTAAGGCTAACGCTTTACGTCAGAAGAACGATCCGATTATCTTGGCGGTGTACTCAGACATCTTGCAACAGTTTCGTTTAGCAGCTAAGGGCCAGCGTCCGGGCAGAACNCCACCCGCNCATCTCAAAGATCGCATTGTGCAATTNTTTGATCCNCTCCCCTTTTGGTATCCACCCCTTGAGGATGCGGTCACGGATCTCANTGAGTTTTCGATTAACGCGATTACACAAAGACCGATGGCGATGTATCACTCGTGGGACTCACAAAACGCATGGTTACGACAGATTCATAGTCATAACTATTTGCACATCAATACTAAGACCGCAGTGGATCATGGTATTGAAGATGGTGCTTGGATTTGGGTCGAGTCGCAATGGGGTAAGGTGCGTTGCATGGCTCGTCATACTGAGGCAGTTGACCCTGGTACCGTCTGGACCTGGAATGCGATTGGTAAAGCAGAGTCTGCCTGGCATCTTGATCCGAACGCTGATGAGTCTAAAAAAGGATTCTTACTCAATCACCTTATTACCGAGGAGATTCCTCTGGCTGATAGCGCTGGCACATTTCGTGTGAGCAATTCGGATCCTATTACCGGGCAAGCAGGTTGGTATGACGTACGCGTTAAGTTGAGCCCTGTGGGTGTTCATGAAGAGCCCGATACCTGGCCAAAAGCACGCACTGCCTTAGTACCTGGAATGATTCATGGAAAATAATATGCCAGCCTCTACTCAATCTAGCAAACAACTCGCTCTGGTCATTGATCTCAATGTCTGCGTTGGCTGCCATGCTTGTGTAACCTCCTGTAAAGAGTGGAACACGCAAGGCTCTGCCGGTCCCATGACCGACCAAGACTCTTACGGTGCAAATCCAAGCGGTACTTTCTTTAATCGTGTGCAAACTTTTGAAGCAGGCATTTTTCCCAAGATGGATACGGTGCACTTCCCTAAATCCTGCTTGCATTGTGAAGATCCGCCCTGTGTTCCGGTATGCCCAACAGGTGCGAGCTATAAACGCAAAGAAGATGGCATAGTTTTGGTCGATTACGACAAGTGTATTGGTTGTAAATACTGTGCTTGGGCTTGTCCCTATGGCGCACGTGAACTTGATGAAGAACGTCAGGTCATGACCAAGTGCACTTTATGTGTTGATCGTATTTATAGTGAGACCCTNCCCGAGTCAGAGCGTAAGCCTGCTTGCGTNTTAGCCTGCCCTACCAGTGCACGTATCTTTGGNGATGTGCATGATCCNCTCTCCGATGCGAGCAAAGCCATTGCAGAGCGNGGTGGCTATGAACTNATGCCAGAGTGGGAGACCAAACCAGCCAATCATTATTTACCGCGCTCCATTACGGAGACCATTGCGGCCGTGAAAGCAGAAAACTAATGCATCCGACCTTCTCCTTAATTCTTTTTACAAGTATGGCGGGGATGGCTCAGGGGGCTATTGTTAGTCTTGCTGTGCTCAACTCAGGTTCTGACCAATTACCAAGTGAGCTCTTAAATATTTATTTATTCCCCTTGATCTTGGCTTTACTAATTGGCGGATTACTTGCTTCCACCTTTCATTTGGGGCATCCTGAACGTGCCTGGCGTGCCANCATGATGTGGCGTACCTCATGGTTATCGCGTGAGGTTTTAGTGCTCCCAGCTTTTATCGCGCTCACGGCATTAGCCTATTACTTCTCATGGCAAGACCGGGTTCCCAATTGGTTATGGCTT